>OGVT01000044.1_pt1 | contig 14149 bp, 15 predicted proteins | sample 1575831 | NCBI WGS metagenome assembly OGVT01 (sample SAMN07581542, study PRJEB24739) | freshwater metagenome | place: Singapore | collected 2015-04
AAGAACCAGACTACGAAGAGCCTACAGAAGCTGAGAAAGAGCTTACAGCCTTTGTGGTCGATCATATTACTCGCTGGCGTGACCATCGGGATGCTAACTACATGGATCTGTGGCTTGAGTATGAGCGTATCTTCCGTGGTATTTGGGACCCGCAGGACAAGACCCGAGACTCTGAGCGTAGTCGCATTATCTCCCCTGCTACTCAGCAGGCAGTAGAGACTCGACACGCTGAGATCATGGAAGCTATCTTTGGTCAAGGTGAGTTCTTTGACATTGAAGATGATATCCGGGATGTTAATGGCACTCCTCTTGATGTTGAAGCTTTACGTGCTCAGCTGATGGAAGATTTCAAGAAAGACAAGATTAAGAAGTCTGTCGATCAGATTGAACTGATGGCTGAAATCTACGGTACTGGTATCGGTGAGATCATTGTCAAAGCTGAGAAAGAATATATTCCAGCTACTCAGGCTATTCCGGGTGTTGCAGGTACTGCGGCTATCGGCGTAGAAGAGAAAGAGCGTACCGCTGTCAAGATTAAGCCTGTCAATCCTAAGAATTTCTTGATTGATCCTAACGCTGACTCGATTGAAGATGCTTTAGGCGTGGCTATTGAGAAATATGTCTCGATTCACAAGGTCGTTGAAGGCATTGAAAAAGGTATTTATAAAAAGGTTGACATTGGTTCTACCTACGACGATACCGATTTAGAGCCTACTCAAGAGCTTAAAACGTACCAAGATGATAAGGTTAAGCTGGTAACCTATTATGGTTTGGTTCCTCGTGAATATCTTCTCGAAAATGACGAAGATAAATACGAAGAATTATTCCCTGAAGGCTCCGAAGCTGAAGATTATTGCAATCTGGTAGAGGCTATTATCGTTATTGCTAACGATTCTGTGCTGTTAAAAGCCGAAGAAAACCCTTACATGATGAAGGATCGTCCTGTTATTGCTTATCAGGATGATACTGTCCCCGGACGTTTCTGGGGTCGCGGGACGGTAGAGAAGGCCTACAACATGCAGAAAGCTATTGATGCACAGTTACGTGCTCATTTAGACTCTCTGGCCTTAACGACTGCTCCAATGATTGCTATGGACGCTACGAGACTGCCTCGTGGTGCTAAGTTTGAGATCCGTCCCGGTAAAGCAATCCTTACCAACGGCAATCCAAGTGAAATTCTTACCCCATTTAAGTTCGGCCAGACTGATGGCAATGCCGCAGCTACTGCTCAGAACTTTGAACGTATGCTTCTGCAGGCTACTGGCACTGTAGACAGCGCAGGGATGCCTTCTAATGTGCCCCGTGACGCTACCGCAGGTGGTATGTCTATGGCAATGGCAGGAATTATCAAGAAGTACAAGCGTACCTTGACTAATTTCCAAGAAGATTTCATGGTTCCGTTCATTTACAAGGCTGCTTATAGGTATATGCAGTTCGATTCTGAGCGTTATCCGACTGTAGACATGAATTTCATTCCTACAGCTACTCTGGGTATCCTTGCTCGTGAGTTTGAACAGCAACAACTGATCGGTTTACTGCAGACTTTAGGGCCGAATACGCCTGTCTTGCCTCTGATCCTCAAAGGTATCCTGCAAAATAGCTCCCTGAGCAACCGTGCGGAGCTTATTCAGACCTTGGATCAGATGTCACAGCCTAATCCTGAAGCTCAACAGGCTGCTATGCAGCAACAACAAGCTCAAATGGCTATGTTGCAGGCTCAGTTGGCTGAATTGCAGGCTAAGGCACAGAAACAGCAGGCTGAAGCAGCTAAAGCGATGGCAGAAGCTCAAGCAACACCTCAGTTGGCTCAGGCTAAACTGGTTGCTGCCCTCTCTAACAACTTGGATGAGAACAATGAGGCTAAAGACTTTGAACGTAGGGTCAAATTAGCTGAGTTGGCGCTCAAACAAGAAGACATTCAAAGCAATGAGCGTATCGCAGCACTACAAACTATGGCAAAACAGCAAAATAATGCTTGACAAAAAGCCAAAAGTGTGGTAAAATAGATACATGTTCAACAAATTATAGGTTCTCCAATGATGGATAAAGACCTGCAACGTTATTATGAGTCCTCCTTTGAGCTATTTGCCAGTGAAGGCTGGAAGTATCTCATTGAGGACTTTGAAAAGTTAGCTACTGAACTCAGCAATATCCGTACTGCAACAGACGCACAACAATTGCATTATCGTCAAGGACAGTTGGATATTCTAGATTTGGTACTAAAACGCAAGGAGATGTGCGAGAAAGTTTATGAGGAGTTACAACATGAGCAGGAGTACCTGCGATGAAGAGAATGTTTGAGTTCCTCTGCTTTGACGGACACGAATCTGAGCGTTTGATTGACGATAGCATCAGGACTATTGAGTGTCCTGCTTGTGGTAAGGATGCACATCGTCTAGTCTCATCACCTCAAGTTAAACTCGAAGGATGCACTGGTGCATTTCCGGGCGCTTATGATCGGTGGTCGAGAGTCCGAGCTGAAAAGCTCCAACAAGAACAGAAACGTAATGCTCTTTGAGCACGTTCCTGAATACATTTCAAAGAATCCTGTAATCCGATACGGACAGGGAAAGGTTAGGTATGGCTTTAATTGAAAATGAAGAACTGAGTCAGCAAAGTGAATTAGAAGCTGAAGAACTCAAACAAGAACCTGCTGCTCAAGAGCAACCAAAAGTAGAGATTCCCGATAAATATAAGGGCAAGAATTTCGAAGATATTGTTCGGATGCATCAAGAGGCTGAAAAGCTAATTGGTCGTCAGGCACAGGAAGTCGGTGAGGTTCGACGCTTAGCTGATGAACTACTGAAACAGCAACTCTCCAAGAATAAATCTGAAGCGCCTGCACAAGAACTACAAGAAACACAAGAGATCGACTTCTTTGAAGATCCTAAGACAGCTGTTCAGAAGGCTGTAGCAACCCATCCAGACGTACTTGCTGCAAAGCAGGCAGCTATGCAACTAAAGGCTATGCAAACGCAACAGCAATTAGCTGCTAAGCATCCTGACTTCCAAGAAGTTGTCAAAGATGGTGAGTTTATTGAGTGGGTGAAAGCCTCTCCGTTGCGTCTGAATATGTTCGCAATGGCTGATGCTCAATATGACTTTGCTGCTGCTGATGAACTGTTATCTACGTTCAAACAGATTCGTACAGCCAAGACACAACAGACACAAGACTCAGGTACTAAAGTTCTTAAACAGAACCTTAAAGCTGCTGCTGTGGATGTTGGTGGTACTGGTGAATCGTCAAAGAAAGTATATCGCCGTGCCGACCTTATCCGGCTACGTATGCAAGACCCAGACCGATATATGGCTATGCAAGATGAAATCATGGCTGCTTATTCGGAGGGTCGAGTTAAATAACTTATTTATCTGATTTAATCACAGGAGATTTAAAATGCCTTTAGGTTCCAATCACGTTACCGTCACTACCGCAGCAACCTTCATCCCCGAGGTATGGAGTGACGAGATTATCGCAGCTTACAAGAAGAACCTTGTTGCTGCTAACCTTATCAAGAAGATGAACTTCAAGGGTAAGAAAGGTGACACCGTTCACATTCCCGCCCCGACCCGTGGCGATGCCTCTGCTAAGGCTGCTAACACCCAAGTTACGCTGATCGCTGCTACCGAGTCTGAGAAGACCGTGAGCATCAACCAGCACTGGGAATACTCGCGTCTGATCGAAGACATCGTTGAAGCTCAAGCTCTGGCTTCGCTGCGTCAGTTCTACACTGATGACGCTGGCTACGCTCTGGCTAAGAAAGTTGACAGCACCCTGATCCAGCTTGGTCGTAAGGCCAACGGTGGTGACGGCACTGCTGCTTACACTGGCGCTTACTCTGGTGCTGACGGCACGACCGCCTACACTGGTACTGCTGGTGCTCTGACTGACGCCGCTATCCGTCGCTCTATCCAGCGTCTGGATGACAACGATGTGCCTATGGACGGTCGTTTCCTGATCGTTCCCCCGAGCACCCGTAACACCCTGATGGGTATCGCTCGTTTCACCGAACAAGCCTTCGTTGGTGAGTCTGGTGCTTCTAACACGATCCGCAACGGTGAAATCGGCAACGTGTACGGCATCCCCGTGTTCGTGACCACCAACGCTGATGCTGCCACCGACGGTGACCGTATCTGCTTGCTGGCTCATAAGGACTTCGCTGTTCTGGTTGAGCAGATGGGCGTCCGTACCCAGACTCAGTACAAGCAAGAGTACCTCGGTACGCTGTTCACCGCTGACGTTCTGTTCGGCGCTGACGAACTGCGTGACGGCTCTGCTGTGTGTCTGGCCGTTCCGAGCTGATTTACAGTAGCTAAATAGTCGCCCCTTCGGAGTTCTCTCTGAGGGGGCTTCTGTGTATCTACTCGAAAGGAGAGAATAGATGGTAAGTGTTAAATTTAAGTGTGTTCAGTCTGGTAATGTCTTTGAGTTTCATACTGAGCACGATGTCAAGACAATGAGGACTCATCCGGGCTACGAAGAGGTTGTAGAACAAGAACAACAAGAAGAGCCTGTAAAGCGTACGGTCGGTCGTCCACGTAAAGTATCTGAGGAAGAATAAACATGCGTGAAGTTTCAGTAGGTAATAATTTAACTGCCAACGTAAAGACTACAGTTTATACAGTGCCTACTGGCTATTACGCAAAGTGGAATCTGTGTTATGTAGTGAACCATACTGGTAACAATAAAGTTATTGATGCTGTTTGGTATGATAAAAGTGCTAATACAGAGATTCGTGTATTAGACAACTATATCCTTAGTCCTACGCAGTTCGTCAAGTTTGATGGCGGTGCTTATGTAGTGATGGAGGAGGGTGATGAAGTGAGGCTTATGTCTGAAACAGGCTCTGACATGAGTGCTATAAATACATTTGAACTTGTGCGTAAAGGATAATCATGGCAGTTTCAGATCAGGAAGTATCCGCTTGGTTAGCGGCTAATCCGTTTGCTACGGATGCTCAGATTGCTGCAGCGATGGATCAGTATGGTGTTAGCTCTGCGCAGATGGCCCGTGTGACTGGCTTGAGTGTTCCAATGGTGGAGCAGCGTAAAGCAGCAGCACAGCGTCAAGATCTTCAAAGCACCTTTGATCCTCGTGTAGCTGAAAGCCAATATACTCTACCTAGTCAACGTACAGGTACTCTGGCAGAGCGTGGTGATGATTATCAACTGTATGAAGAAGTTGGTAAAGAAGGTCCTCTGACATACTATCAAAGCTATGATGCTTATGGTAACAAGACAGGTACTCCTTTTGCTATCAACACTGGTGATAACGTACAGGATTTCCTCAAAGCAGCTACAATGTTTGGCTCTGTGGTAGGTGCTCCTGTTATAAGCAATTTGCTGTCTGGTTTAGGCTTATCAGGGGCTACGTTATCTGGTGCTACCGGGGCTACGATTGGTGGTGGAGGTACTTTACTGACTGGCGGTTCTTTAGAGGATGCTTTAAAGAATGCTTTGATTGCAGGTGCTGCAGGTTATGGTTCAGGTCTTCTGAGTGGTCAAGGAGCAGGCGGTACTGGAATGTCTACTGCAGAAGCTGCTGACTTAGCTGCTGGCTTAGATCCTGACTTAGCTGGTGATTACTCTTGGTTGTTTGACACACCAACTGTTCCTGTAACACCAACTACAAATGTTCCTTCTGTTCCTGTTGTTCAAAGCCCTACAGATGTATTGATCACTGGAACTGCTCCTATCAACATTCCTGCAATCGTTGGTGGGGCTACAGGAGGTTTGTTAAACACAGGTACGACCACGACTCCTAATATTGAAGTTGTGTCTAAAAAGCCTACAGATACTGGTATTGTTGAGGGCGGTGTAGGTGGCTTACTAAGCACTGATATTACTACTTCCACGGTAACCACTGATGGAACTGTTCCGGGTACAGGCGAAACTATTGAAGTGGTGACTGATCGTCCACCTCCTACACCTCCTGTAATTCCTCCGCCACCTCCTACACCTCCTGTAATTCCTTATCCGCCTATTATAGAGACTCCGACTGTACCAGAGATTACCAACACTACTTCCATTGATATTCCAAAGATTGTAAGTGAGAATCCTAACATCACTGTCACTGATCTGTTAAAGATTATTACTTCTTTAGGTGCTATCGGTGCAGGAAGTGCTATCGGAGGTGGCGGAGGTAGTAATGTTACTTTTGTAGCACCTACTCAGACAATGCCTGTGAACACGGATGATTATTACAAGGCCATTCAACAGTATTATAATACATACTTGCCTGAGATGCCTCGTGATGTAGCAACTCCTTTGCAGCAGTGGTATTCTGGCACATTTAAAGTCTAAACAGGAGTTTTTATGTCTATTTATCGTGGACCGGGAGGAGCAGGAGATGCTACTAACGATGCCAGTAGTCAGGCTGTAATTGCCACACAAAAGGCTGCAGAAGCTACTGTATCAGCTAACGCTGCAGCCGCTAGTGCTTCTAGTGCCTCTTCTGCATCCTCCTCTGCTGTCTCTGCTAGGAATGCTGCACAGGCTGCGCAGACTGCCGCCGAAACTGCAGAGACTAATGCAGAAACTGCACAGACTGCTGCAGAGTCAGCTCGTGATGCAACACTTAACTTCGGTAATAACCTTCAGGTAGATGTTTCTACATTATCTGCTGGTGCTTCCGCTACTGTAACTTATAATTCAGCAACTCCTATCATCTCCTTCGGTATTCCTCGTGGAGACACAGGAGCTACCGGAGCAACAGGCCCACAAGGACCGCAAGGTATTCAAGGCCCTGCAGGAGCAACCGGGGCCACTGGTCCCCAAGGCCCTCAAGGAATTCAAGGACCTAAAGGCGATAAAGGAGATACTGGAGATACTGGGCCTGCAGGAGCTACTGGTGCTACTGGACCTCAGGGTCCTCAAGGTATCCAAGGCATTCAAGGACCTAAGGGTGACACAGGTGATACTGGTCCACAAGGTCCTACAGGAGCCACAGGTGCTACAGGACCTCAAGGGCCTACAGGAGCTACTGGACCGGGGGTTGCCTCTGGAGGAGCTGCAGGTACTTTCCTGATCAAGAATTCAACAACAGATTACGATACTTCATGGACTTCCACCATTGACGGAGGCACTTACTAATTATGGCTACAATTATCACTAAAAACAGTTCTACCGCTAGTGCTGTTCCTACCGCAGTTCAGTTACAGCCGGGTGAGATTGCTGTTAACTTGGCAGACAAGAAACTTTATTCTAAAACTTCTGGTGGTACTGTCATTGAACTGAATGGTTCTATTGAAGTTACTCCTACCAGCACTACAACTTTAACTAACAAGACTGTTGCTGCTGGTGTCTTTACCGACGGTTACACTGAAGAGACTGTGACTGCTAATACTGGTACGGCATACACGATCAACCTTGCTAACGGTACGGTGCAGATTCTTACCTTGACTGGTAACTGTACATTTACCTTCCCGACTGCTACGGCTGGTCGTTCATTCTTCCTGTTACTGAAACAGGATGCTACTGGTAGTCGTACTGTGACTTGGCCTGCTGCTGTTAAGTGGCCTGCAAGCACTGCTCCTACGATTACCTCTACTGCTTCGCGCACCGATAAGTTTGTCTTTACTGCTGATGGTACTAACTGGGTTGGATCGGTTGCTGGTCAGAACTATACACTGTGAGGTGATTGATGTTTTCATCTAATACATCGCAACAATCTGAAGGCTACCAGATTCAACGCAGCCTGCGGTTCAACTCTTCTGACTCGGCGTATCTGAACAGGACTCCTGCGAGTGCGGGGAACCGTAGGACATTTACATGGAGTGGCTGGATTAAGCTGTCTGCAACAGGCATTCAGCGAGTATTGAGCGCAAGTTCTGGCAGTGCTGACGATTTCCTTGCTTTTGCATCAGACACTTTACGGTTTCAAATTACGGATTCCGGTGGAACCCCGGTAGGAAATCTAATAACCACTCAGGTTTTTAGAGACTACTCATCTTGGTATCACATAGTTGTTGCAGTAGATACAACGCAAGCAACAGCCAGCAATAGGCTGAAAATGTATGTCAATGGCGTACAAGTTACTGCTTTTTCCACGGCTACATATCCGGCGCAAAACACTGACACACTTGCGCTCAATACTGCTGTTACACATTACCTAAGCTCTACCGGAGGTACGAATCGGTATCTCAACGGCTACATGACCGAGGTGAACTTCATCGACGGTCAAGCGCTCACTCCTTCCAGCTTTGGTCAGACTAACGCTAACACAGGTGTGTGGGAGCCTAAGCCCTATGCAGGTACTTACGGTACTAACGGCTTCTACCTGAACTTCAGCGACAACAGCAACACGACTGCTACGACGCTGGGCAAGGACTACAGCGGCAACGGCAACAACTGGACGCCCAACAACTTCAGCGTCTCTGCTGGTGCTGGCAATGACTCGCTGGTGGATGTGCCGACAGCGTGGGGCACTGATACGGGTGTTGGCGGGACTGTGCGGGGGAACTATGCCACCATGAATCCGTTGCAAAAAAGTAGCAATGTCACTTTGACAAACGGGAACTTGGATTCTGCTGTTGGCTCAAGTGATGGAAAAGTTTTGGCGACCATCGGCATGTCTTCAGGTAAATGGTATGCGGAAACAAGCAACTTTGTAGGAGCGCCAACAGTTGGTATTGCTACAGGCGCATCAACACTATCTGTCTTTACTGGCGGCGATGTGAACAGTTGGGGTTACTACCCAAGTGGCGCAAAATATACAAACAGCGCACCAAGTACATACGGTGCATCTTGGACAAGCAGCGACACAATTGGTATTGCTTTTGACGCAGATGCTGGAACGCTAACTTTTTACAAAAACGGCATAAGCCAAGGAACTGCGTTTTCCGGTTTGACCAGTGGCCCATACTTTTTCTCAAACGGAAACAATTCTAGTACAAGCTGCTCTTGGAACTTCGGCCAACGCCCCTTTGCCTACGCAGCACCGTCAGGCTTCAAAGCCCTGTGTACACAGAACCTGCCGACTCCAACGGTTGGGGCTACTGCGTCTACGCAGGCGGGGAAGTATTTCAACACTGTGCTTTACACAGGCAATAGTACCAATCCAAGAGCTATTAGCGGTTTTGGTTTCTCCCCTGATTACATTGTGCAAGCAAGGCGAGATGTTGGATATGGTTTGCAGTATTTCGATATTGTCCGAGGTGCTGGCAAGCGGTTGAATTCGTCTTCTACTGCGGCAGAAGATACATACAACATTGTCGGCAGCTTTGATTCTGACGGTTTTACCATTACAGGTGGTGTTGATCAAGGCAACAATGTTTCTGGTGGTTCTTATGTCGCATGGGGGTGGGACGCAGGAGGTGCAGGCGTGACCAACACAGCAGGCTCCATCACCAGCACGGTCAGCGCGAATACGACGAGTGGGTTCTCGGTGGTGACTTGGACGTGCCCGGCTGGCGCAACCGATGTCTATACGGTCGGCCACGGGCTTGGCGCTGCTCCAAAGATGATCATCATCAAGTCGAGAAACGGGGCCTACAACTGGTTCACATGGCATATAGGCCTTGGTGACAACACCACAGACTACCTTACGCTAAACACCACAAATGCTGAGGCAAGTTCTGCTGGCACGTGGGGAGCCGTTGGCAGGAACAGCGCCGTGATGGGCTTTACCAATGGAGTCAGCACTATCGCAAACAACACAATGGTTGCTTATGTGTTTTCTGAAGTCCCCGGCTTCAGCAAGTTCGGCAGCTACACCGGCAACGGAAGCGCTGATGGGCCGTTTGTGTACTGCGGGTTTAGGCCAGCGTATGTGATGGTGAAATGCTCATCAAATGGCGGATTGGCGTGGGTTGTCAATGACAGTGTTCGAGATCCGACAAACGTAAATGACTTATCACTATTTCCTAATTTATCAAACGCAGAAAACTCAGGCTCGTATTTAATTGATTTCACATCCAATGGATTCAAAATTCGCGCCACTGCAACAGATATTAATACTAGTGGATACACGTTCGTCTTCGCTGCCTTCGCAGAGTTTCCACAGAAATTTAGTTTGGCCCGCTAATATGCCAAGCATCAACAAATTCGCCCTCGCACGTTAAGGAGTCAACATGTTTGCAATCGTTCAACACGGACAGGTCACTCAGATCGTCCAGCCTCACACGGCCTTCAAGATCGGCGACAAGCCTTTCAGCAACCGCTACTTGGTCAACGCGACCAAAGAGGAGCGACTGGCCGAGGGCATCTACGAGATCATCGAAGGCGAACGCGCAGACGAGCGCTTCTATTGGGTGTCCCCTGCGGCCTACGCTGTTGAGGGGGATGTGGTGAAGGCCACCTACGCCGCCAAGCCCAAGGCGCTGGAGGACGTGACAGAGACGCCTGAAGGCGCGACTGAACCTGTGACCACCATTGGCCTCAAGACGCAGTGGATCGCGCAAGGCAAGGCCGCTGCTGGCTCTGCGCTGGCCGTTACTGACTGGGTCGTGATCCGCAAGCTCGAGCGTGGCGTAGATATTCCTGTGGACATCGCTGCCGAGCGCGCTAAGATCGTGGCCGATTGCGACGCCAAGGAAGCCGCAATTGCTGCCTGCACGACAGTGGAAGAGCTGATGGCAGTAGTAGCCCCACTGAACCAACCGGAGTGATGTATGGCCAACCTGTCTCAGCTACTTCCGCTCACCAACAACCTCGTCACCCAGACTGACCTGACCACGTCGCTGGCCAGCAAGGCTACTGGCGCTGCTGCTACATCCTCAGTCGGAGGTGATCTCAAGCTGTACGAGGCCACGGACAACGGCACGAACTACGTCAGCTTCAAGGCTCCCAACACGCTGGCTGGGAACGTCACTTGGTCGTTGCCGGCCGTCGATGGCTCGAGCGGGCAGGTTCTTAGCACCAACGGTTCTGGCACGCTCGGTTGGGTGACTGCCGCCAGCCCCTCTGCCGCTGGTAGCAACACTCAAATCCAGTACAACAACTCTGGGGGTTTCGGGGCTTCGAGCAATTTAACTTGGGACGCCGCCAACGACAGGATGGCCGTCAACGGGTTGATTCGCGTCGGCGTTGTTTCGCCGGGCAGCGGGTACACCTTGACGTCGGCGGCGTCCCAAACCGTCTTCATCTCCCCAACAGGCAGCAACTCGACGGGCACAGGCACTTACGCCAACCCTTGGGCCACGATCAGCCATGCCGTCGGCCAGCTCGCGAGGTTCGTGCCCAAAGGCAACAACAACGTCCAGCTGACGCTCAAGAACGGGACATACAGCCTTTCCGCCACGGAGTACGTCACCGGGTTCCAAGGCGGCGGAAACCTGACCATCACCGCAGAAACTGCCGGTAGCGTGACCATCAACATGAATGGTTACAGAATTCAATTTGAGCGCATAGACGCAGAAGTCAGGGTCAACGGCATCACGTTCAATCAGCAGTCTTCGTCGGGGATGTTTCAGCTCTTCAACGCCAATTTCGTTCGCTTCGAATCCAACTGCAAAATCAACAGCCTCACCACGGGCGGCAGCCCCGGAAACTTCAACGAATTCCTCGGTGTGTACAACAGCAGCTACTGCTATTTGCAGTGCAACGTGGACATCACGAACACAGCCTCTTACGGCGCTTGCGTCAACGTCAGCGGCAACAGCTTTTTCTATCACACAGGAACATTCAACAAGATCGGCACCAAGCACCCCAACCAAGCCATCAGCATCAGCGACTCGTCTTTCGGTGTTTTCCAAGGCACGATCAACAACTTCACGACTGGGGTACACATAGGCCGCAGTCACTACGACGCTGAATTGGCTGGCTTCGGCTTGGCAAACAGCATGTCGACCACCAATTGCACGTATGGCGTTTACATCTCCAACAACGGGACGTTCAAAAACTACAGCACCGCGTCCACTTCTGGGACGACGTATCCGCAATGGTACGAAGACGGGTGGTTCAGTGGCACTTACGCGACTTCGGGTTACCACCTGATTGGCTACAACACCTCGGTGAGCTCTTCTTACCGACTGCAAGTCAACAGCCAAATCTACGCCACCAGCTCCACCATCGCGACCTCTGACGGACGCTACAAGACGAATGTTGCGGATATTTCCGGCGCGTTGGAATTGGTACGCGCGCTGCGGCCTGTGCAGTTCGACTGGATCCCGCACCACATCCACAACTTCGACACAGAGAACACGACCGTCGGTTTTATCGCGCAAGACCTGTTGCGTGTGATGGCAGACAAGCCTTACCTCAACAGCATCGTCAAGCGAAACGCCATCCCACTTGAAGCCGAAGAGTACGACGTGCGCGTGGTTGAGCCTGCGCAGCCGGAGGTGCGCGATGAACAAGGCAATTTGGTCTCCTTGGCCAAACCTGCCGTGCTCGAAAAGATCGTCACCAAGCCCGCCGTTGTGGAGGAGTTTTTCGGCATTGCGGAAGGCAACCTGATTGCCATTCTGACGAAGGCGATTCAGGAGCAACAAGCGATCATCGACGACCTCAAGGCGCGCGTCACCGCGTTGGAGAGCAAGTAAAAACGGGCAACTTTGATGACGAGAAACTCAACTGGAGCTGAAATGGGAAAAGACAAAAAGACCCCAATCACGATCGACGGCGTCGAGTACGTGTACGAGGAAATGACGGATGAGCAACAGCGTGTTGTGAATCACGTTGTGGACTTGGACCGCAAGGTCTCGAGCGCGCAATTTAATTTGGAACAGTTGCTGGTTGGCAAGGAGGCTTACACCAAGCGCCTCAAGGAACTGCTCGCCGACAAGCACTTGGCGGACTAAGTGTCTGATCGCGTATCACAATGATGTAGGAGCCCGGCCATGATCGGGTTGGGGTCAATGAAGTGAAAGACTGGCTGCTATCCTTCGTTGCGGCGGCAGCCATTGTGTGGTTGGTTATCTGGACTTCGTACATCTTAATATGGGCGTTCATGTGAAAATCGCGGTCGGCGTCGTAGTGCTGTGGTGGCTCTTGATGCTGGCCAGAATGGTAGCGGGGTGATGTTATGTTGGCAGAGTTGGCGGCGGCGAACGCAGCATTCGCAGTTATCAAAGAGGCCGTCGCCAATGTCGGTGACATCATGGCCGCCGGCCAGAAGCTGTTCGAGTATTTCGACGCTAAAGCGGCCATACAGAAGAAGGTTAACGAGAATCCGGGGCGTAGCGACATGGAGGAATTCATGGCGCTCGAGCAACTCCGGCAACAAGAAGAACATCTGAGAGAATCCATGATCTACGCCGGCCGCCCGGGCATGTGGGACGACTGGCTGAAGTTCCAAGCCGAGGCTGCCAGAAAGCGTGAAGCCGCCAAGCGCGCAGCCGAGCGCGAAGCCAAGGCAAGGAAGGCAAAAGCCGAGCAGTTGATTGAGACGATCGCCTTGGGAATAGGCGTGTTCATCCTGACCATGCTTGTGCTGTGGGGCGTGTTTTTTGTTCTAAGGAGCCGGTGATGCTTTCTCTACTTTCTACGCTCGGCGGGCTGCTGATCTCTGGCCTGCCCAAGCTGCTGGATTTTTTCCAGAGCAAAGCCGACCAAAAGCACGAACTTGCATTGGCTCAAATGCAGACTGAACGAGAACTGCAATTGGCTGCACAAGGATTTGCAGCGCAGGCGCGTATTGAAGAAATCCGCACGGACCAAGTGCAAATGGAAACCGATGCCCGGATGACTGAGGCCGCGCTGGCGCATGACCAGAAGGTACTGGATAAGGCCAGCCGCTGGGTTGCCAACTATGTTGGAACTGTGCGCCCCACAGTGACGTACATCTTTGTGTTTGAGTTGGTGGCGGTTAACGCGTTCCTGTGCTTTTACCTGTGGCAAAACCCCAACCTGATCACAAGCATCGACGATGTGCTGCGCTACGCTGACATCGTGTTCAGTGCTGACGAAATGGCCATGCTTGGCGGTATTTTGGGCTACTGGTTTGGCTCTCGCGGCTGGAGCAAGAAGTGAAGCTACTCTTCGGCAACGCTTGTCCACCGCTTTCCTTTTTCAATAAGGTGAATGGTGGATGGGCTTACCCCGGCAATGATGGACAGCGAGTTCGCCGGTATTCCGGCACGCAATGCGCGTCGAATGTGGATAACTTGCCTTTGTGTCAGCTTGTGACCCGGTGCATTTTCGCCGTTCAGGTCAACAAGCCCGGTGCGCCACTGATGTCTGGTATTGTCAGCAATAGTAATCCACTCAAGAT
>OGVT01000045.1_pt1 | contig 14078 bp, 21 predicted proteins | sample 1575831 | NCBI WGS metagenome assembly OGVT01 (sample SAMN07581542, study PRJEB24739) | freshwater metagenome | place: Singapore | collected 2015-04
GTTTCCCAGTCACGATAAACCACCGAGTTTGCAGTCATCAACAAGGCCGCAGGTGACTCGATGACAATCACTTGGACGGTTACTGTAGAATAATAGGCAATAGCCCGTGACGATACTTCTAAGAACACTGGCCAGAAATGAACTGGCAAGAGGTTTCTATCGTGATATAGCAAACGAGAACGACTTCTTTTACTTGTTCGTCGGTAAAACTACCGAATGGCCAGTGGTCGGCACCCCAGAAACTCCGCTTGATACCGAGAGTTATAACGGGCAAACTCATAGAAATATGATGTTTGTGAAGCGTGTCCAATCTTCGGACGCGGTTATGATGATTCGTAGAATTGACTGGGTAGCAGGCACCGTGTATGATCACTATGATGATGTAGAAGACCTTTCTAATAAAGACTTTTACGTTCTCACAGATGATATGCGAGTTTACAAGTGCCTGAATAACAATAATAATACCAGAAGTTTTCATAAGCCAAACAGCACCGATACTACAAACGCATTCACGCTTCCAGATGGATATGTCTGGAAATATATGTTTAAGGTTGAAGCCTCTGATCAATTGAAGTTTTTGACACCAGACTATATTCCGGTTCGTAAAATGGCTGGGGTCGGTGTTCCTCTCTTTGATATTAATGGCTTCATCGATTCTATTACAGTAGATGCGGGTGGCGAAAACTATGATCCGAATAATCTTCCTCTGGTATTAGTCCAGGGAGATGGTGTTGGTGCAACTGCCGAAGCAGTAGTCGATCCTGATACAAATGTGATAACAGATATCACAGTTACCAATCAAGGATATGGCTACACTTTTGCTCGTATCGTTATTGTCGATAACGAAACAGGAACTGGCGCGGCCGCTACTGCAAATCTAGGAAATATTCCTGTTTCGGTAGTGCAAGAATATATTGAAGCCGCTGCTGTGCCTGGCACAGTAGATAGAATTACTCTTACTTCCGGTGGCGTAAACTATTCTTCTGGCGATGTTCTCGTTACAATTACTGGCGATGGAACAGGCGTCGAAGCGGTAGCATATGTCAACGAATTGGGATTAATCGATAGAGTTGATGTTGCTAATCCTGGTTCTGGGTATACTTTCGCAGAAGTATCTTTCAATAATATCCTGGGCTTCGGTGAAGGCGCAACAGCAACCACAACTATATCTCCATATTATGGTTACGGCGCAAATCCAGTTAAAGAACTATATGCAAAAACTGTATGTATTTCTGTGAATTTAACAAATGATACTTCCGATTATTTCTATAATAATGATTATAGACAACTTGGAATTGTAAAGAATGTTTTGAATCCGTCATTTGTAAATTTTGCGGACGATACTGGCACAACTTGTTATGTAATTCAAGTAAGCGATACAACTAAGTATTCTAATGATGATGAAATAACAACTAATGGTGGCGGCAAATTTATTGTTGCCCAAGTTAAAACAGACACAAATAAAGTATATCTTCTTCCTGTAATTCCTGTTATAACTTCAAGTTCAACTTTAACAAATACTACAAAATCGATCACTGGATTGACTATAAATAGTCTAACTGCTCCAGATGTTGTTAATACTACTGGCGAAATTCTATACATTGAAAATCGTCTACCTATTAACAGACAACTAGATCAAATTGAAAAGATTAGAACAATTATTAACTTTTAAGAGAGAAGTTACGCATGGCCCTGGACTTAAATGTATCGCCGTATTATGATGACGCTGCGGATGCGATTTCAAAGAACTACAATAGAATTCTGTTCAAGCCTGGGTATGCAGTCCAAGCGAGAGAACTCACACAACTTCAATCTGTTCTTCAAGACCAGGTAGGTAAATTTGGTAGCCATATCTTTAAGAATGGTTCAGTTGTTGCCGGTTGCGATTTCAAACTTGATACTGCTAGAGATTTCATTAAAGTATTGGATACAGATTCCGCAGGTCTTACTGTCCCAACACTAGAAGATTATGTTGGCGCAAAGATCATTGGACTTACTTCTTCAATTCAAGCAGAAATCATCTATGCAATTTCAGGTTCAGAGTCGAATTCTCCAGATTTAAACACTCTATATCTAAGATACCTCTCGGGTGACGGTTCGACCGATGCCGTTCACTTTTTTGCAGGCGAAACACTTAGAGTTATTGAATCCGAAACTGGCGATCAAATTGGTGACACATTCGTAGTAGACGATTCTTTCGTTGAAGGAAACTATTACTTTGGCCGCGGTTCATTCTTGACCTTAGACGATGGTATTATTTTCTTAGATGGTAAATTTCTTCCGTTTGCCAAGACAACTCTGGAACTATTGAAGTATAATGCGTATCCTTCTTTCCGCATCGGCTTTGAAATTGTCGAAAGTGTTGTAACTTCTGAAACAGATCAAACTCTTTTAGATCCTGCACAGGGAACATTCAACTATGCTGCTCCTGGTGCCGATAGATATGTCACAACGGCATCATTAGTTAAGTATGCACTTGATGAAACTGTAGGTGATGACTTCTGTGAATACCTAGTTCTTACTAATGGACAGTTGAATACTTCGGTAACAGAAGATCGCATCTATGCGGATCTTGGTCGCAATCTCGCCAAGCGCACTTACGATGAATCTGGCAACTATACCGTAAAAGCATTCCCAATTCTCATTAAAGAGCATCTTGATACTGGATCAAATGGTGGTCTTCTTCCATATAACTCGGAAAATCCAGCGGCGGGGGGCGACGAAACACTTCTAGCAATTGGCATCGAAGCGGGTAAGGCATATGTTCGTGGTTACTCTTATGAGACTAGACAAACAGAATATATCTTTGTTCCTAAGGGTAATACGACAAACACCGTCCAAGAAGTGCCGGTAGCAACTGCATTTGGTAACTACATTCTTGTGGACAACTTCTGTGGTAGTTGGGATATTGCCGCCGGCGATACAGTTTCTCTTCGCAGTGCCGCGGCCAATGCAATCGGAACTTCGGGTTCACCAACCGGCAGTACACAAGCAGCGGCGGCGGCACCTGGCTCAGAAATTGGTACAGCCAGAGTAAGATTTGTCACACATGAAACTGGTACGCCGGGAGTATATAACACTCAATATAGAATGTATCTGTATGACATTCAAATGGCATCTTCTTATAACTTTGAAGATGTTAAGGGTGTATACTATAACACTACTGCCCGTGGCCACGCGGATGTTGTGCTTGTAGATAACAAGGCAGTGATCTACGAAAGCAAGTTTAATAACTTACTATTCAAGTTACCAGCAAGAGCGATAAAAACCGCATTTGCGAACAATTCTTTCCAATATACAAAGCAATTTGATGATACCATCGATAGCAATAATAGTATTACATTCTCTGTTGGATCTCCAGAAAGTTTTCCATTCTCAGTAGGAACACTGACTCCAACTGAAATTCTTGGAAACATTATCGTAGCCCTCAAAGCGGCCTGCACAATCAATGGTACTGCATATGAAATTGGATCAATCCTCGATCTAAATGCTTCTGGTGTTACAGTAACTAATAGCGGTTCACAGATTACCATTCAGTTTCCTGGTGCAATCAGTGCAGCGACAAACGTTCGTATTCACTGCAAGGTAAATGTTGCAGGCGGCAATCATGTGACCAAAGTTCTAAACGAAAGCGTTGTAGTTGTTCTAGATACAAATGCAAGTGGTAATACCACAGGTAACTACACTCTTGGTGCATCCGATGTTTATCGCATTCGTTCGATTAAGATGGGACCATACACAGATGATGCTGCTACGGTGCAATCGTCCGGCACAAATGTTACTTCATACTTCAATCTAGATACTGGCCAGCGCGATAACTTCTATGCAAATGCAAGAATCGTCAAAAAGCCAGGTCTAAGTCTTGATCTTACAGATAAGAGACTTGTCGTAACATTCGACTACTTCACTCACGGCGGATCACCATCGACTGCATACAACTTCTATACAGTAGATTCGTATCCCGTTGATGACGAAACAACTCCAGCAGGAACAATTCGCACAGAACAGATTCCTGTTTATACTTCGCCTACATCTGGTGCAACATATGATCTTCGTGACACTCTAGATTTCCGCCCTCGCTGGGATGATACTATCACATACACCACAAATCCTGCACTGGCTACTGTCAACCCAACAGTTGGGGCATCACCAAGTGGACCAACAGGCGGCGCTATTATCACTCCTGTTCCAACAGAACAGTTCATCACAGATATTGAATATTATCTAGGTCGCAAAGATCGTATCATCATGGATGATGAAGGTGTGTTCTCGTCTGTTTATGGTGTATCTTCATTGTCGCCAGTTGAGCCAGTTGAGCCAGATAATGCGCTATCGATTGCAGTTGTTACAATTCCTCCATATCCGTCACTTGCACCAAGCGTTGCTAAATCTTCGGGTAGACCCGAATACGGTGTAAAATATAAGACTATCGATAATCGTCGCTATACAATGCGTGATATCGGCCAACTAGAGCAACGTTTAAATCGTCTAGAATATTACACTTCTCTAAATCTTCTAGAAAAATCCGCAAGTGAGTTGATTATTCCTGATGCCAACAACCTTGATCGTTTCAAGAACGGCATTCTAGTTGATGCGTTTACGGGTCATAACATTGGTAATGTTCTAAGCAATGAATACCACATTGCTATTGATCCTGTTGCAAAGGAAATGCGTCCGTTCTTCTTCATGGAAAATGTCGATCTCTTATACAATGCAGCGGCATCTTCTAATGTCACAAAGACAGGTGATCTACTAACACTGCCTTATGCAGAAGTTAATATGATCAGCCAACTTCAAGCATCAAAATTCCGTAATTGCGTTGGCGAACTTCTATTCAACTACATCGGGGAAATCCAACTTGATCCTCCAGTAGATAACTGGACAGATACTACAACTCTTCCTGATATTGCTGCAAACTTTGATGGTAACTATGATGCATGGGAAACTCTCGCAGATGCATGGGGCACCCAATGGGAAGATTGGCAAGATGTTGGTACTGGCAGAGTAAGCACAGATACACAACTTGCTGCTGGTAATACCGCAGTTCGTGGCGATACTCTTTTCCAAGAAGATATTGCGATTGTTACCACTACAACGCAACAACGTCAAAGTCGCCAGGGCATTCAACTCGCGGTAACACCAGAAACTCAATCACAGCGCATTGGTTCTAGAGTTACAAACACTTCAATCATTCCGTTTATGCGTTCGATTGTGGTGACCTTCTCTGCAAAGAGACTAAAACCTCGCACTCGCGTTTATCCTTTCTTTGACGGTGTTTCAGTAGCAGAACTGCTGCCTTCCACGATTTCATGGGAGACTTCCCGATAACCCAGCCCTTGCTCTCGTAGTAATCGCAGAACTGCTGGGCCTTGAGGAAGCGTGGAGTGAGGGTCATTCCGTAGGCGTGGACTTCGGCAATGGTGGGCTTCTTGAACCTCTTGGGTTTCTCCGTTTCTTCCCCTGTATGTTCTCTTGACGGTTCTTTAGTAAGGGTAAGTCCCATGGTGGGACCTGTAGAGGTCTCATGGTGGGACTTCTGGGGTCCCATGGTGGGACTTCTAGAGGTCTCATGGTGGGACTTCTGGATTTGGTAGATGACCTCATTCCGTCCTCGATGACGCTCGACCAGTCCACTCTTCTCAAGCTCGTCCAACGCTCGGAACACGCTGCTCCTCGACATGCCTGTCTCGGCTGCGATGGTCTCGATGTGCGGCCAAGCTTTGCCCTCGTCGCTGGCGTTGTCTGCAAGCTTCAGTAGGACTAGTTTTGCGGCGAGTGACGACACCTCGGTCTTCCATGCCTGCGATATGTAGTGGATGCTCATTCTTCCTCAAGGTTATCCTGCATGAAGCGGATGAAATGCTCAATTGCCCGGCTGCGTGACTTCTCTCCTCGGAAGTGATGCTTCTGGAGGTGGGCTAGGATCTCCCACGATTCTGGTGACATTGTTATGGATCGGGCTATGCGATGCTTGCCCTGCGGTAGTGGTTTTCTTCCTCGTTTCATTGTTGTTCTGGCACTTTTTGCAGTTGGGGGTACTGCGGAACTCCACTAGTGCTTTTGGGAGTCCGCAGCAGGCGCATATGCGCCAATGTATTTTTGTCATGAGTAAATGTTTGAGTCGTTGTCGTGATCCTTGCAGGTGAATGGTTCTGGGTCGTGTGGCCAAAGCACAAGGCGTTTGATGTATTCCTCCATGCGCTTCGCCTCATCCTTGAGGCGTTGATTCTCCACGATCAGCGCACTCTCACGATTATGCGCCTCACGAACCCTCCTGCACAGCACCTCGACACTGACGTGTTCGGAGACTGGTAGGTCGCAGGTGGGGCAGGTGCGGTCGGTATCTGCCACCCAGTCTTGATGGCAGCACGGGCATTCGTTGTAGTTATTTTCCATGTTCTGGTTTTGGTTCTGGTTTTGGTTCTGGTTTGTCCTTGCGGAAGATCGCATCGTAGTTTTCCCCGTACGCTTTTGCGTCCACTGGTCGTGGGGTGTCACCCTTTCCAGCACTCATGCTTCACCTCCTTTCACAAGGAGCCAAATCACCGCAACCCAGATGGCCACGCATGAGGAGAGAGGGATGACCCTGCACCAGCAGATCCTGCGGGTGGGTTTGCGCTTCGGCATGTGGATGATTGGCAGGCCCATCCGCGCCATCTTGTAGTTGTATTGTTTTTTCTTCATGGTAATCCTGCTGCTGCTTTGAATGCGTCCAAGTCTGACATCCCTCCGAACACCCCACTCGACACGGCAATGCCAAGCAGGATGAGGAGGACAAGTATTGCGAATAATGCGTAGTCTTTCATTAGTAGGAAATTTCCACTCCGTTCCATTCAAGTTTGTCGATGACCTTCGACACCACAAGGTCACGGTCGATGTTCTCGTCGTAGTGCAACTCCATGACTGCATCGGTGATGCGAGCAATGACATTGTACGCTGTGTAGTCTGCGCTGTGGTTGATACCTTTATAGGCAGCAATGCACAGGTCGATGATCTTCTGTTCTGTTTTGTTTGGTTTCATGTGTGTGGTTAGTTAGGCAAGTTGCTCGTATCCCTTGTTGGTAAGTTTCCATTCAGAATCCCAGACGGATTTTGACAACATCTCAACAAGCCCCTTTGATTCAAGTGATTTCAATGTAGGTGTCGGGATTCCGTAACGACCTCCACTAACACGACCGCGATTGTTGGCGGCAATTAACAGGGCTGAGTTTTGTGCTGCACTTAATTTGAGTTTTGATGCTGTAGTGTTCATTGTTTTGTTCTGTTGGTTGTTGGTGCTGCCTGCTGGCAACAAGAAGACCATCCCACACCTGTGGAATAAACTCAACAGAAAAATGCAGAATTTCTGAAAAAAGTTTCAGAATCCGCTGCAACCCGCTTAAAATCTAGGAATTTTCCTACTCCAATTCGTCGTCCAGACCGGGGTAATCGGGCAATTTGGACGGTTCTGGAACATCTGCGGTGGTAATTCCACGCTCGTCGATGATCAACGCCTTGGCCAAGATGGCGTAATTCACTAGGTCGAGGCAGGCATCCTCGGCAGACTCATTGGGTACTGCAAGCTTCCCATCGTTGGCGAACGACTTGAGACGCTGAAGCTTGTCTTGCATGCGGAGCAGCAGCCCTGTGATAGGATGTAAGCCTAGCGACTCGCTAGCTTTGAAGTTGGCGAGCGCATCGTGTGCATGCTCACCTCCAGAGTAGTCATTGTTTTTGACATCCATGATTGCCAACGCTTGTCGGCATGTTTCGGTGTGTACTTTTAGCAGTGCTTGTTTGTTCATTGGTTTTGGTTTTCCATGTTTTGTAGTTATCCTCGTCGCAGTAAAAAGGATCGTTTGCAAGCAACCATCTCTCGCAAGCCCGACGAACATCTAGGAACATTTCCTGCGGGAGTCCGTCCTCGGCTAGCGTTGGGTTGCGAACAAATCGTGGCATATCAAACAAAGTCGTCTGGTCCCGGTGATAGGAACAGGATGCTCATGATCACCAGTATCACGAATAGGCTAACAAGTTCTGCGTTCATGAGTTGATCACGCTTAAAAGCTTCTTGAGGTTGGTCACCTTGATCATCTTTGAGCCGCACTCGGCCTCAAGGCAGTTAGCACCCATCGCGTTGTCGAAGATGTACCATGAAATCCATGAGTGAGGATCGATGATCGAGAGCATATCGTCAAACATGCGCCAGATGGCATCGTACAATGGTCCGTCTGGATCCATGCAACCGACATCGATTGCCTTTGCCGTTGCAGCATCAAGTTCCTCGTAACGCTTGATGATCGTCTGGAGTTGTTCTTCAATAATCTTCATCGGATGTATGTGGTTCAAAGTCGTAGTGTTCGCAAATCTCATTCATGACTGCATCGCGCACCCTGTCTGCTATCTGCTCCTCGGTCGGCATTTCATGGTACTTGAATGCCCTCATGACTCCGTAGATAGCTCCGTCCCATACGCAGTCGCTGAGTATCTTATAGTGGTTTGGTTTCATCGTTTTTCTACTAGTTCGTGTTCAAGGTTCCTGCACATTGCTAGTACATGGAAAAATTCATCAGCTAATTCTTTGCATGTCAAGTCTGCAAGTTGCCTCTTGAGGCATTGCTTGCACTCGCGGCTACCACGGGCAGAACCAGAGCATCCGTCATTGGCGCATGGTCCGAAGGTCGAGGGCCAAAATGGGTGCTGATACCAAATTGCTGATATGAGGTTGGCGATTCTGTCTTGTTCACTCACTGCTGGCCTCCTTCCCACTTGCTGGATCACAATCTGTTATGAGTTTGCGGCGAAAAATTCCTTGATCCACTCGCGTGCCACCTTCACTAATAACCTCCCAACGGCCTGATCCATGCTCATCAAGCCACTCGTCTCCAGCCTGAATAAGTTGACCTCGATGCAAGGTGCAGTATATTGTTTCGCTGTTGTTTTTACCGATGGTACTACCCCGCTCCTCCTTCCATGCTGAAAGGTCATCCATTGCGTGCGCGTGAATTAGTGGCGACATCCCAGATAGTCTTAACAGCGATTGTCCCAACCGATCCGCGAGGGCGCGTTCGCGTTCCAACTTCCCGCGCAATTCGTAGACCTCACTTGGAGTCCAGTCTGCACCGCATCCGCATTCGCTTTCGCTGTATGCGTAACAACCGCAGTCTTGTCCGGGTGTGTATTTGTCTTTCATATTTTTGTTCCGTAGTAGGCAATAAGTAATGCGTCTGCCGTGGCGTGGGTCACCTTGCGGTCTGGGAATAGTTCCTGCGCTTTGCTCTTACTGACGTTCTTATCACCCTTGGTCATGCAACCCAGTGCCTTCTGCCAGACTTGTGGGCGCACACGCTCAAAGGGTATTCCTGCTGCCGTGAGTGCCATCTCAAGGTTGCCATATCCTCTTCCAAAGCTGAATGCCGATACGACTCCCATCTGGGGACTGCTCGCCACCTGCTCGATGTATGCCTTGTAACTCCTGCCGTCGATGGATGACTTCGGGTAGCTTGTGATGTCGCACAACAACTCCCATAGGTCTTGCAGTGTGTCTGGGATCTTCTCAACGCAAGCCTTCCCGTTGTAGTCAATCCACGCGATTCCTCCGTTCGCTCCGGGATCTATGCCTATGGTGATTTCGTATTTCATTTTAGTTAAGATACCGTATTTAAGTCTAAATGTTTGATTTGATTGCCGTCATGCATTCTGATAGCAAATCACTCATTGCGTTCTCATCACACTCTGCCATCAATATCCTTTTTTTTCTATTTTCGGCCTCAAGCATGCACATATCAACAATCTCATCCGGAATGTCAGTTCCGACTAATAATCCCCAACCACCTAGTAAAGCGATTATCCCACTAGCCTCATCCCTTGTAAGTTTTTTGTTCACTTGCTCCATATCTTGAGTTTTAACCTCTTCGATATTGTTATATAGTTTTGTGATTGGCATTTTGTAAAAATGTTTTATTTTAATTTGCGGATTACGAACATTGCCTTCTCACGAAATGCCTCATCGTTGCGGGTGAAGCGGTCTGCTCGTTGTTTGGCGGCGATCACGGTGGTGTGGTTATGACGCTGGAAGATGCGAGCAGTTTCGGCTAGCGTGTGATGCTCGGCAACCAGTGCCATTGCGAGCGATCTAGCCTGCACTGGGGCAAGCTGTCTATCATAGGCAAGTATCTGCGATGGATGGATGCCGAAAATCTCGGCGCAAACCTCGATGATCTTCATCGCCTTGCTGCGGCTCATCCGTTGCGACAACTCCTTGCAAAGCTCGTCGGTTTTAAGGTCGGAAACGTGTGTGACTTTCATTGGAAAATTTGCCCTGCGAGGAACCCGTGGGCCACGGGCAGAACACTGCGTCCTCGCTCGCAGAAATTTATGCGTGGTTTGACACCAGATCGATTGCGGATTGGATGACGATGATGCCGTCACCCTTTGCAGGTGCGTGCTTGTCAACACCATGCTCTAGGGTGGCGAGATACCACCACTCCTTGGCGTTGACTGGCATGACCCTGTAGAAGTCTCCGATGATCTGGATGTCGTTGTAGACATCACCCTCGGAGGTTCTCATCCTGCGAATGATGTCTGGGTTTTTGACCTTGGTCTTGTATTTGAATTTAAGTGATCTCATGGAAAGTGGTTGCCCTGCGATGAACCTCCGGGCCAGAGAATGACAATGAGACCGCTCATCACTGCGGAGATGGATCAGAAGGGAATTTCGTCGGTCTCTTCTTTAGGCGCAGGCTTGCCACCCTTGCCCTCGTCGATCTTCAGCGAGATGAACTTCCCGCTCTTGCCTTCACGCAGCCAACCTGCGAGTTGATATTCAACTCCGTTGACATCGATCTTGCCCTTGTATGCAGGACGCTTCGGGTTGTCGCCAACATCGTTTTTAAACAGAATGCCCGTGTTTTCGTTACTGTAGTTACTCATGGCATTACTTTGTTTTGGTTGCCCACTTTGGAGGTGAGATTGTTTGGATGCCGTCAATGGCAGGGGGGAATGTGTTGGTCTGGACGCACTGGTTCCACTTGGCGAGAGCATTCATGTAACCTTCGCGGCCCAACTTAATGAAGTCCTCGTCAAGGAGGATGTTCGCCATCTCATAGGGTCTGTCAACTTCCATGAACACGAACATGAACTCGGTGCGGTTGTCACCAGATGCCATGTTCCATAAGTCGAGGTACATAGACGCTTGAAGGTGGTAACCGCGATTGATAATTAGCGATGTGAGTTGATCAACACTCTCAATAGACTGGTTGGTTGTCTTGAGGTCAATCAACGACACACCAGAGTCTGGAACGAGGTCAATAAGGCACTTGCAAGGTGTGCCAAATACATCCGCGAAAACAGCGAGTTCGGTGCGATAACCCGGCAGATGCTCGATTGCTGGATTTTTCCGAAACGCATAACCTGCTGACTCGGCCTTGATGTACTCGTCCGCAGTAATGACTTGGATTCCAGTCATGCTGTCACGCCACTCCCTAGCTTCCTTGGTTCGGAAGTCTGAGTAAGGTGAAACGATGTACTCTGTCTCAAGCTTGTGAGGCTCAAGACAGGCAGTGTGGTACAGGACTCCAGTCCGCATGGCGGGGGTGCTTTCCTTTTCCCTGCGGTTATGGAACCACTTGTACGGACTGCGGTTGAAGTCCCAGAGCAGACTCTTGCTGACTGGGCCTTGGAGGTTTTGCGGTGTTGCGGTTTGCGAGTAGTACTCGCGCCCCATTCCTTCAATGATTTTCATATTATCGTCCAGAGTGGGTTCTAAATACTTGTCCGTTGCGTTTAACTTGTCCGTATCCGTTGTAACCGATCACCCTGCGGCGAGCGGCATCTACTGGTTGCTGTTTCACGATTGGTTTATCGTACTTGGTCAACCGAACTTGTGCCGCCTGCCGTTCGCGTTCGGCAAACCATTGGCAGAGTTCTTGAGCGGTCATGCTGCACCTCCTACCTTCTTGGCCTTTGCATCCAGTGATGCGTTAGCCTTGGTCAATGCAGGTTTGGTGAGTTCTGACAAGGACTTGACTGCCAAGTACTTCAGAAACGCTTCCTCATCAACTCCAAGCCCTTCCATGCGCTCCTTGAGCTTGCCGATGTCCTCCTTGGTAGCAGGAGCCGCAGTGCGGGTGTGTGCGGCACTCTGACCATCGTCGTCTTCCTGCGCGATGCCAGTCATGGCGGCAAGCGCATACCTACGGAGGTAGGTTGTTGACGCTCCAACACCCTGCGCGTCAGCTTTAGCTGGGACGCATGATGCTGTGGACGAGATGTGACCCCCATCCATATGGAGAATGGTTGTGGTGACACTCACTAGACTGCCGTCATAGGAGGTGCTTTGTACGATGCTCAAACCGCGACCAGCAAACACAGGTCGAACTGTGTTGAGGACTTCTGCGAGATCGGCGTACCGATTCTTGAAGTGCGGGTTGATGCTGCTCTTGGTTGCATTCTCAACTTCAAATTGAGCCTGCGCGAGTGCCTTATTCAAGGCGGGTGTTGTATGTTCTAGGTTCATTCGTTTTGTTCTTGGTTGTGATCAATGTGATCAGTTGTGGATAGTTGACAGCAGTATGGTAACTAGGTCAACGTTTTTTTTGCAGAGAAATGTAACCAGTTGCGTTCCAATGTCTTACGACTTGCTTTGGATGCCAATCCTCCATGAATGAGCGTGGACTTTTCGTATCGCAGTCGCAAATGATGTATGTCACGCCGGGTTCGTAACGCAGTTCGTTGGTGGGTTTTTTGCAGGAGCATTTACGCATGAGTCTGCGTGCTTCATCGAACTCCCAGTCCTCGTCGGTCACAGGATTGAGTAGAATTGACCCTTGGGTGTTTTGCGTAATGCGAGCTTGCCATCCTTCACGTAGCGGTTCAGCAAACGCCTTGCGCTTTCCGTGTGCATTTCTGCCTTGTCTGCGTACTCGCCTGCGGTGAACTCGTCGTCACGTTTTGGTTCCTGCACCCCGGTAAGTTTGAGTGCTTGTTCTAGTGCTGTCAGTGCTACTTGTGCTTTCGTTCTCATTGGTTGTTTGTTGGTTGGTTGTAAAGTTGGATGGAAAGTTGGATGATCAGAGGATACCATGAGGACTTACCCATACACCATCCTCGTTGGTTGCGTGCCACGCTTGCCATGAACCTGTCTTGGTGTTGATTAGGCCAAATAGGAAACCCTGCCGCCATCCATGCTTGGCTTGGTAGCGGTCAGCGTAGGTCATCTGGTCGATGTCTGCAAGGCATCCAACAGAGAATGCCATACCTCTGTCCACATGGCGAGCGTGATAGGTGGCTGGAGCGTGGACGTGTCCGTGGATTACACTACCCCACCCGTCAAAGTGTGCCTTGGCTGCGTGAACTGAGGACTTGAATCCGTGGATCAGCTTCGGTCCACCTTCGGGCATACGGAGAAACTTGCTCACATGATACGGGCAGGTCTTGATCTTCATCTTTTGGAACTCGTCCTCAATGCTTGCCCACAATTCTGTGCAACGCTCGCGCAGCATTCCATCAGAGCAATGGGTGCTATGTAGGGCTAGCCTATCGTCATGATTCCCGATTGTAAGGTAATGGGGCTGAAATTCTCGGATGAATTCCATGCCCATCATTACATCGTCAGAGATCCCGTCTGCTTTCTCCTCAATGGATGCTCCGCGCCTAAGTGGGCTGAGGTCTAGAAAATCACCTAGGTGAATCCTGTAGTCTGGTTTCCATGTCTTAACGAAAGCTAATGCTTTCTTACGGGCCTTTTCACAGATAAGGTTGCCGTGGTTATCCGCGACTACCATGAACTTTTTGTAGGTCATTTTTTCTTTGGTTGTTGTTGTAGCAACCTGTTCCAACTGGGAAAGAACAGGTGGTCCAAGCATCGCACAACACCCTCTTCCACCTCATCAAATGGTTTGCAATGCGCGATGCCTCCGATAGCGAAAGCAGCGTGCATTAGTTCGTGGCGTAAGGTGTCAAGCATTACCTTGATGTCACCCTTCCTAAGGTTAATTGTGAGATCGTCAAGGCTAAAATTACCGAAATCTTCAAGATTTTCGATAATGTTGATCTTCACCCGCAGCCCACCAACTTGGATATGTTTAGGAATTATCATT
>OGVT01000046.1_pt1 | contig 13728 bp, 28 predicted proteins | sample 1575831 | NCBI WGS metagenome assembly OGVT01 (sample SAMN07581542, study PRJEB24739) | freshwater metagenome | place: Singapore | collected 2015-04
GTTTCCCAGTCACGATAGGAGTCTAAATGTCAGCGTATCGCACTTCCCAAAATCTTTCAGATGGTTTCTTGCGTCCGGCAAGTCTGTTGGAAATTGTAGGGTGCTTTACTCCAAAATGTGCGGCAGCATCATTTACTGATTTAAAATGTATACCGTTTACTATGATTGGCTTAGTGACATATACTTTGGATAATAAAATCTTAGCGATGTGCTCCGGCGTTTTCTTTTTGCCCTTGTTAGCCATGGCGATTTTTTGTCTATGCTCAAGTGTCTTTGGAGCGTCGGCGCACCCTGCCCCTGATTCAGGGATACGATTAGCCCAGATTCTGTTGCCAAAATCGTCAACAGCACTAACTACTCTCCAGAGGTTGCTATAATGAATGCCCCAGTGATTTCTTTCTTCTTTGGATGGAGTTTGTAAAAGAATGGTTGTCTCAATGTCATTGCCGTGTTCTTTCAAATGCGATAACCAATCAGTTCCTGATCCAAGGTATACATATGGATCTCGTTTTGTTTGGCCTAAGTATCTGAATCCGGTCTTTCTATGGACCTTGACATAAAGGGTATAAATAATCATGCTGATTGCTCCTTGTAAAAATATAGCATTTAGAGTCCCTGGGAATTACCGTTCCGCGAGGGACATTTTTGTTGACACAAATTACCGTTCGTGTTATAATTATTTATCTAAAATGGTTAGGATCTGAAAAATGAACAAACGAATTAAAGAACTTAGTAAACAGGCTTGGGAAAGCATAACGGTTCAAGATGCTTTGGCCGACGAAGCGTTTGACCAGTTTGACCAAAAGTTCGCCGAGTTGATTGTGCGGGAATGTATTGAGCAAGCAAGTATTTCAAATGGTCACGGCAATAATCAATGGGATAAAGCATTGACCTTTGCCGCAAAGAATATCAAAGAACATTTCGGAGTTGAAGAATGAACGAACGAATACAAGAACTGTTCCATGAGTCAATTGAAGACTGTGATGGCACAATGAAAGATCGTGTGTACAGTCTGAAACAGAGTGAGATTGAAAAATTCGCCGAGTTGATTGTTGAGGAATGCATTTTTGCCATTGACGAACAATGTTCAAATAGTGATGCAGAAGGCACGATTGAAGCAATCACTATTTTGCAAAAACATTTCGGAGTTGAATGATGTTGATTCACAAAAAAGGTAATTTGCTTGACATGGCTGACAATGGTGATTTTGATATCATCATTCAAGGTTGTAATTGTTTCTGTGCAATGGGCGCAGGTCTTGCCCCTCAAATTGCTAGACGCTATCCAGAGGCAGAAGAAGCCGACTATGTAACCCGCAGAGGTGACATTATGAAACTGGGTAATTGGACTATGGCGTGGAGCACACGTGAACCTGACAAGAAAGCGTTTCGTATTATCAATGCTTACACTCAATATGTCACAAGCCAACAAGGTGAAGATGTGTTTGAATATGCAGCATTTGAATTGATTCTGCGTAAACTTGCACATGAATACGGCAAGCAACGCTACGGCCTGCCCTACATTGGAATGGGTTTGGCTGGTGGCGATAAGAAAAGAATTATGGCAATGATTGAAAACTTTGCCAAAGTAATTTCGGCTAAAGGTGGCAGTGTCACACTAGTCGAATTCGGTTGAGGTGGTCGTGAAGGCAAATTTTGGATCAATTCACAAAGAACATTTAAACGACGAACAGTCCGAAATGGATCACCACGCAAAATATCTAGCGTCCGAATGGGGCTGGCGGAGCGGTCCAGGGAAAATCGGGCGTGGTGCTGGCCGCACACCACCGGATGGTTACGAATCATATACTGTTGTAGATGTTCTAGGTAAAGAGTTCATATGGATGAATGAAACATTCCCTAAAGAAAAGTTCAAGTGGTATCTATGGTTTGAATCTGTATTTCTAGTACCAGAGGAAATGGTTCCGTTTTTATTGTTGAAGTGGTCATAATATGGTTTCTAACATAGTCAAGATATCGTCATCAAATCTAATACGCAAAAGTTTATATCCATTCTTTTCGGCGTATTCAGTTTTGAGTCGGTCTCTTGTTTGTGTCAGTAATAGTTGGTCTTCTTTTGAGATTAGTTTAGAAAAGGAGATTGGGTTATAATGATATTCACCGTCAAACTCTATTAACAAGTTTTGATCGGGAATATAGAAGTCATATTTCAAGCGACCATTTTTAGATTTATAATATAGGTCGGGGAACGATTTCTGAAACTCAAAATGAATATTATGCGTAGTCAACCAATCATAAATCTTAACTTCTCCTTTGCTGGGATTACTGTTGAAACAGGAAGGGCAACCAACACTTTTACTCCAATGATTGGCAGGGGTAATACTAAAGTCGCCGTGAGTAGGGCAAGTAATATTAACTTTCTTATGGGCACCTTGATAAACTACATTATCGTAGGTATATCGGTTATTATGAGTTTCGTTGGCTTTTTTGATAAAGGCTTCTACCGACAAGCGAGTTTTAGATGCCGCAGTATTTTTCCCGCATTCCGGACAACCGGATTTATTGGTAATATGAGCAGTTTTAGATTGATTAAAGTTTCCGTGAATAGGACATATGATTGTATATTTTGGATCGGTAATACGAACAAGTGAATAATCATATTTGTTATTATGAATTCTATGACCATCTTTGATAAAGTTTTCCAATCGTTCAGCAGGGGTAAATCCCTGCCCACGACATTTGGGGCAACCGTATCCAGAAAGATGGTTATTAGGAGTAACCAAAAAGTCGCCGTGTTCTCTACAGGTAACTATAATTTTGGTTTTAGCGGTGCGGTAGTCAATTTTGGCATAGTCAAATTTGTCTCCGTGAATTTTCTTGGCTTTATCCAAAAATACTTGATTTTTATTTGTAGTCATTGTATAATGTCACTATGTAGTTCAAGTATTTATCAAATAAGTTCAAGAACTACAAAAAGTCTCTGAGATAGACTTGGAGCAATTTAACTTAAAAGGAACTTTTAAAATGAACAGAATTTTTAAATCACCCATACTCAATACAGATTCTTATAAAGTGAGTATGTGGAAACAAATGCCAGCAGGAACTACAGGTGTATATTCGTATATTGAGTCACGCGTGGGTAGATACGATAGAACTGTATTCTTCGGACTACAGGCTTTTATCAAAGAATACCTACTTGAACCCATCACACAAGCAGACATTGACATTGCTGATGAGATCCTTACCGCACACGGTGAGCCTTTCAACCGAGCAGGGTGGCAATACCTTCTTGACAAGCACATGGGATACCTCCCGGTTGTCATCCGAGCAGTACCTGAAGGAACTGTCGTCCCGGTCCGTAATGTCCTTGCAACAATTGAAAACACAGATCCAGAATGCTTCTGGCTCACCACTTGGTTAGAAACTGCATTGCTCCGCGCAATCTGGTATCCTACTACAGTCGCAACACAAAGTTGGACTATCAAGCGTGTGATTCTTGACTATTTGGAGAAAACTGGTGACCCTTCTACTATTGACTTTAAGCTACACGATTTCGGTGCTCGTGGTGTGTCTAGTATGGAAAGCGCCGGAATCGGTGGAGCAGCGCACCTTGTTAATTTTATGGGCACTGACACTATTACTGGTGTGCTATACGCCCGAGAATATTACAATGCTGGAATCGCTGGTTTCTCAATCCCTGCCGCAGAACACAGCACTATCACCAGCTGGGGTCGTGAAGGAGAAGTAAATGCTTATCGCAATATGCTCAATCAGTTTGCTAAGCCTGGCAGTATTGTGGCTATTGTTAGCGATAGTTACGATGTATTCAATGCGGCATCCAAACTCTGGGGTGAAGAACTACGCCAACAAGTTATTGAATCTGGTGCTACTGTTGTAATTCGTCCTGACTCCGGTGATCCTGTTACTGTTAATCGTCAACTGATTGAAATTCTTGGAGAAAAGTTTGGTTACACCGTCAACTCAAAGGGATTCAAAGTACTTAATAATGTTCGTCTTATCCAGGGCGATGGTGTTAATGAGCTTACTATTCGTAGCATTCTCGGAGGCTTCATGGCTATGGGCTGGAGTGCAGACAACATTGCATTCGGTATGGGTGGAGCCCTACTTCAACAAGTTGATCGTGATACTCAAAAGTTTGCTATGAAGGCGTCCTCTGCTTGTGTCAGCGGTACTTGGGTAGATGTACAGAAAGACCCAATCACCGATTCGGGTAAAAAGAGCAAAAAAGGACGAGTTGAGTTGTGGGAATCCGGGGGCGAATATGTTTCATCAGTCAGACAGCCTACTGGCTGGACAGACCGCGGATTGGGTTGGAAGCCCGTGCTACAGAAAGTCTTTGAAGATGGAAAACTTTATAACGAAATCTCATTTGAAGAAGTTCGTACTAACGCAAAATCTTCATAAAGTTCGTTAATAGTTTTGTGGCAATCATCGCGCTTGCTACAATTCGTGGAAGCAGGTATTACCCGCAGATTAGTGTAGTTCGCTATGACTTCTGCGGGTATCTTTTGTTTGAATCCTTCTGAGATACTGAATATATGATCTAGATGGAAATCATTACTGCGAACATTAGCATTGTCAATTTTATGGAAGTGTTCTCGGTACTGTTGCTCAGTAAGTGACCAAACTTCTATGTAATATTTTTCTTTTTCTGGCTTTAGAAAGAATTCTTCATCGGTGAGTTTTGATCTACTTTGATAAGTGCGACCATTTTCATCACGACTTTCTTCAATGGTCTGTTTTAATTTTTCACTAAACCGATCATATCCATTCTTGCCGAATTCATCAATATCAGTTCTTTTGGTGTTGGCAGTTTTCAATGCTTTTCTTTGAGTTCCTGTTAGCCCATCTGAACCTACTGTAGATTTCATTTTTTGTGCGATATTGTTATTGATAATATCACGCATAGATGGGCAGTTTGATGCTACGCTTTGGCAGCACACTTTTCCGGATTTGAATTGATATCGGGCATAGTTGCCACATTCACATAAGTCGGTTCCTGCATATTCTTGTATTTGTCTTGTAAATGTAGCGCCCGATTTGTGGTGACTATACCGCAATGTTGTGCTACACTCTTTTGACCCGCAGGTTTTGAATGTGCTTTTGTGTCTTTTGGATGTTGATTGACTGCCTATTTCGTGTGTTTTACATATAGGACAGAGTAGGTGACTAAATATCATTGCTGGTGCTCCTTGTTAGCATTAGAGGGGGTGGGTAGTTCCAATACCGCGATCCTCACTTTTATTTATCCCAAAACTTGACAATAAATGATTTTGGTGCTATACTATAGTCATAGTAACAAAACAGGAGTTGGAAATGATTGAAGTTGGTAAAACATACATCGGCAGTCACGGTCATCACGCTACTGTTACGGCAATCGCTGGTAGCAAAGTTTATTTCCGTGACCAATATGGAATTTACTTCAATCAAGCAACTGACCTGTTTGATACCATTTACATCAAGCGTGGTCAAGGTGTAAAATAAATTGTTTAGTTTGGTTACTGGTGCAGGCTCCGCTAACTGAACTTTTAGAATTTGCATAGAGCCTTGTGTGACCTGCAAGTAGCACAAGTGAATCACTAGCAAAAGTCGTTAAGTCGATGATTTAGGTGCAAGCCCTATCTAATTTAAAAAGATCCTATCACTGATTCTGGCAAGAAGTCTAAAGCAGGCCGCGTAACTCTGTGGAAGAGTGGTGGAGATTATGTTAGCAGTATTAATGCTCCCAGTGGCTGGTCAGACAAAGCAATTGGTCCTTGGACTGACGTTCTCGAACCGGTTTATCGAAATGGTAAACTGTTGAAGGAAATTGATTTTGCTACTGTCCGAGCAAATAGCAACAAGTAAGAGAAATGGGCATCTTGCCCATTTCTTCTGTACACGAAATCCTTTTTGACATACAATATAAGTTCTTAATCGTTAACACATCTGAAAGACACACATGACTCGTTTTATTAAAAATGGCAACGCATTCACCGTAGCATCTGATGAATCTATGGATGTACGTGATATGTTGCCCCCAGGTAACTATACCGTTAAAGAAATGCCAATGGGCGGTCCCTTGTACCTAGAACACATTGATGACTTCAATCGTCCTAGCAAGGTCTACGGTGACTGTCTGAAAAATACTGATCGTGTGATTCGCACGTTCATGGATCGCCCCAACGCAACCGGTGTCATGCTGACAGGCGAAAAGGGTTCTGGTAAAACTCTGTTGACCAAGAACATTGCAATTGAATTGGCAGCACAAGGTGTTCCTACTATCGTTATCAATGCTCCTTGGCACGGCGACAAGTTCAATTCTTTCATTCAGACTATTGAGCAACCTTGTGCTATTCTGTTTGATGAATTTGAGAAGGTGTATGATCGTGACCAGCAAGAGGCAATTCTGACTCTGTTGGATGGTGTGTTCCCCACCAAGAAACTGTTCTTGCTAACCTGTAACGACAAGTACCGTGTTGACTACCACATGCGCAATCGTCCTGGTCGTGTTTACTACATGATGGAGTTCAAAGGTCTGGATGTTAACTTCATCCGTGAATACTGCGAGGACAACTTGAAGAACAAGACTTACATCGATAAGGTTTGCTCTATCTCTACACTGTTTGGTCAATTTAACTTTGACATGTTGAAGGCTCTGGTCGAGGAAATGAATCGATACGATGAAACTCCTCAGGAAGCTCTGCGTATGCTGAACGCTAAGCCTGAGTTCGATGGTGGTGCAAAGTACCAAGTTGAAATCATTCACAACGGCAAGCACGTTGACTACAAGGATGAATTTGAGGGTAACCCTCTTCGCCCTGACGGTGTTGAAATCGGTTTCGATACTGATCCTGATGACGACAAGGCAGACTACATCTACAAGACCTTCAATGCTAATGCATTGGTCACTGTTGATGCAACCAGCGGTAAGTTTGTCTTTGAAGACAAAGGAACTCGTGTCATTCTGACTCGGGTGCAAGAAAAGCAATATAACTACTATGGCGCTTTTTAATCTTTATATCCCCGAGAGTACGGTCTTTTTGATCGTACTCGGGTACATGAATTTTATTCAAAGGTTGTAAAATGGTACGAGTACTGTTTTTGTTTGTAATACTTTTTATGCTGTTTTTTGCGCTGATCCAGGGTTCCCGCTATATGACTGGTAAACAAGCCTTGGCGTTGACAAAAATTGCAGGATTGAGTATAATTTGTTCTTCACTGGCATTGTTGGTGATGTTTGGTTTGGTAGTGTTGTTTTAACTTTTAAAGGAAATCTCAAATGAGTAAACGTTTTGGTCTTATAGCTGCTGTTCTGGGTCTGGTTGTTTTTGCAACTGGGTGTACCCGAATCGAGACAGGTGAGGTCGGTGTTCGTGTTGGGTTCGACAAACAGGTTAAACCAGGTGAACTTGAACCCGGTTCATTCAATCAAACTATTATCGGTGATGTGCTGACTTTTCCCTATAAGGACGTTAACGTCACTCTGGATAACATGACTCCTGTAGCTAAAGATAATAGCACGATGAAAGACCTCGATGCAGTTATCGTGTACAACCTGAATAAAAATCAGGCGGCTGAATTGTATAGTACCAAGAATAAGAGTTTTCACGCCGAGCATAAGGGTGATACTTATCTGATGTACAATTACATCGTGCAGAATGCACGTAACGCCATCTATAAGGCTGCTCGAAAATACGAAGCATTGGAAATGGCAGACAACCGTGAAAACATGGAAAACTTTATTAAGGAAGAAATGGTTCGCAACCTTGCAGAAGAAAAACTTGATGGTAGCATTTCTATCACTCAGGTAATGATTCGTAACGTGGTTCCTGCTGAAAGTGTTGTTCGTAGTGCAAACGACTTGGTTCGTGCTAAGAACGAATTGAAGCAAAAAGAAATCGAAGTTAAGACTGCCGAAGCAGAAGCCCGTCGAATGGCAGCATTGGCAAACAACAGTGCAAGTTCTATCGCATTCATGCAAGCACAGGCTGCACTGAATATCAGTGAAGGTATTAAGAACGGTAAGGTTCAAACGATTGTTGTCCCTGCTAACTTCAATGCACTGATGATGCCCAAGTAATAACATGTTTGGTAAAGTAATAGGATTCATACTGTTTTGCATTATTGCATTTGGTATGAGCCTATTACTCATTCCTACAGTGGGCATTGTATTCGGTTTAGTAAGGAAAATGATATGATGACATTAAATGAACTTGCGTGGTTTGCCGCAGGAGTAGTTTGGGGAATATGGGTTTTTAAACCCATTTGGGATATCGCATCTGCGATTTGGAAAAACGCAAAGGAAAATACAAAATGAATAAATTTCGTCAATGGTACACTACATACAATAATGAGATTACTTGGTGCTTAATTGGATTTCTAATCTCAGGTGGTATCGAACAATTACTCCGGCAGAACTATGGCAATGCCGCGCTGAGTTTTGGTATTGCATATCTTAATTACGCTTTGAACCGTCGATGAAAACCAAAGAGGAAATCATTCATGCTATGTGCATGACATATAGACATGACTTTGGTTTGAGAAAAACTCCTAACGATCCTCCCTGGGTAGCAGGGATGACAGAGGATGATGCCAAAAGCCTGTACAAAGTAATGGAACAGATTTATAATAACGACATTGAACCTCTGTTAAAACAAGCAAAGGACTTGTACGAAGGCAATTCAGTAGTCGTGCCCCGTGATAAAGAACATGCAGAGGCATTAGTTAAAGTTGGAATGTTTTATTTGGAGCAACAAAATGCATCTAAGCAAAGTAAATGAGGCGTTAGATCATAAGATTACTGGTGGTAGTGAATATGGGTGGAACTGCTGGCCCAATGCACGATGGCTTGATTACGAAAGTGATTATGCACATGCGTCGGTAGTGTTCAATAGTGAGACACAAGAAATCTACACTGCCGAAGTTAACGACAAGGCTGACAAATACAAGCCTTACCGTTGGTTGAATCCTACGTACAAGGAAGACATGTATCGTGAAGCACGTATTCGCAGAATCGAAGCAAACCGTGCTTGGGATAATGTTATGTGGACTGACCTCGAAGTTCAGGAAGACTGGCTTGATAAGGCTCGTGCTATTATGCGAGGGGAAGAGTTTGATGAACGAATCGAGGTCCCGCTAGATTTAGACGATGGGACGTTGATGCAATTGTTCAGGATGGCACATGAACGTGATATAACACTGAACAAGATGGTTGAAATTATTTTACAAGAAGTTATTGATAGGCATAAGAATGAATGATATTTTATTTGGAATTTTTGATTGGATAAAAAATGATTGGCGTAGTAATCGGTTTCGTTTTTGCGTTGAGTTGCTTGCTTGGGGCATTTCAATTGGGTGTTCGATTACCATGGCTGTTACAGTCCCGAATCCGCCCCTATTGGTTTTATATCCTATTTGGATCTTCGGCTGTAGCCTCTACGCTTGGGCTGCTTTTACTCGCAAATCTTTTGGCATGTTGGCTAACTACCTCTTGCTTGTTACAATAGATTCAATTGGCTTGATTAGGATGGTGTTGTGATTAATATTAGCACAGAATGGACTGATAGTGATTGGGACAGTTTCGGTAACTGGTTGAATGGTATTCTTCAAGTAAATCCAGTGACAGTTACCTTCACTAAAAAGGATGGAACTGAACGGGTAATGCGTTGCACGTTGCAACCGGAACTACTTCCCAAAGTTGAACTGAAAGAAAATGCGAAACCTCGGAAAGAATCAACTACATCCATGCGTGTGTTTGACTTAGATAAAAATGAATGGCGCAGTTTCACAATCAAAAGTGTGAAGCATATCCGAACTGTAATAGGAGAGGACGATGATAAAGTATGATGATACTGCAATGGTCACATGCGTTGACAACGGACAAACAGTAAAAGCAGAGATTCTGGAATTCAAACCTCAGGTTCTGTTGAGCATTAGCCTTGAAAAGAGTATCAAGCTAGTGTTGAAATATGTAACCAAGAGTGACGAATACCAAGCAGAACTGTATGGTAGAACTTTTGTTTCTAAAGGTCCTAAGAGTCACCACATCAAAACCAGTCGTTGACAATAAATAATACTCATGCTATAATATGGGTATTATGAAACGAGAAACGATTTCCTTCAAGATTGAGCAACCCAAGCACAGGGCCCATAGGGTATTGTTTGACGACAATACCCCGTTCAAACCTAAGGTTGTGAAGTCTAAGAAAAACGAATACAAACGTAAACCCAAACATCGCAACTATAATGAATACTAGAGCATTAGCCTTAGAACATCGTGACTGTCTCGGTCGCGAAGTCAAGGAAGGCGATCATGTCGCATTTTCACATCATAACACCTTGTATGTAGGCAAGGTTCTGAAAATGACACCCAAGCAGGTTCGTGTCGTTCCAATTGGAGCAGGACGCTGGCGAGAGGAGGGTATGCTAAAGTATACAACTCAGTGTTGCCTTGTCGGTGGCCCTGAACTTACTTACCACATTTTGAAAAACGGTTGATATGGATTTCAGTCGCTACAGCAAAGCCCGCATCATGAAAAGTGCGGTCGATTGGGAAGTATCCAAAGAATACTTTGACCCAATCTATAACTACATGGTACATGGTTTCGAGCCAGGTAGTTTTTTCAGCGCCTTGCTTGCTAACGATTTTTTCCGAGCAATGGCATCCAGCCACCCAGCCAACAACATTGTCGCATTGAAAAACCTGACTGGTTGGATTCGATCTACTATGGGTCACGGAATCTTTTGGGGTAGTGAAGAAGTAGTACAAAACTGGCTCAAACTGAGTGAGGCAGAACGCCGAGAAAAATTAGAACTTTTGCGTCTAGTTTACCCTGAAAAGGAAGAAGTCGTTATGATCCTCAAGGGCGAACCCTGCGTGGAACCGTTCATGTGGTAAAAGGTTGACAATAATTCCCATTCCTGCTACAATACTTGTATTGAAGATAAGGAATTGGAAATGAAGTACACTCTGATTGCACGTAACGGTAAAGTATACACTTTCTTCATCAAGGCAGTCGCCGAAACATTCCAGCAGGCATACGGTGGCACACTGATTACTGCCGAAATCTATGCCGAAGCATACGCTGAACTCTTGGCGTAAACATTTTTATTACAAAGGAAATCAAAAATGAAACTTTCGCTTAAACAAAAAGCATTCACCCAAGCTGTTGGTATTCTGATTCTGAGCATTTTTGCCGGAGTCACGGTTACTACACTTTTGTCTAAAATTCCCCCTCAGGCAGTCCCCTACATTGCATTCGCTGCTCTGTTGGGTATTGCGCTGAACCTTTTGTATAGCTTGAATGTCAGCCGGCTCGAAGCCCAGGAAAAACTGAAAAAACTCCGCGAAAAGGATTGACAATAAATCAATTTGGGTTTACAATACTTGTATTGACACTGAAACACAGGAGCTGAAATGGCAACGATTCAAGAAATCAACTCTACGATCATCGGTGGTGCCTTCACGAACGAACAACTGGATTCGATTATGATGGCTGTGAAGTTTGCCCGCAATCAACTGGCTACCATGAACAAGTTCACTTTTCGAGCAGGCTCCAAAGTGAAATTTGTAGGTCGTCAAGGCGAGACGGTGTTCGGTGATGTGACCAAAGTCAATCGCAAATTCATTATCGTCCGCAGTGGCATGACTAATTGGCGTGTCCCGGCCAATATGCTTCAAGCAGCCTAATGACATTTTTTGTAATGGTTGGTAGAAGAATTTACGGTCATAACTTTCTGACACTTGATACAAGAAAATTTTGGTCTTTGTAGCGCGGTTTCAGAAAGTTTATCACCCCAGGTGATTTCTCTACCCTTCAGTTTTTCGGATGCTGACTTGTACCCAACATCATTATTTTTGTTTTTTCCTTTTCTAGGAGATTCTGTTTGATTGCCGGATAGGTATTGGTTGGAGACATTAGTTTGAAGTGCTCTTTTGTCTCTTATCTTTTGTTTGGTTTCTTCTGAAAGAGTTTTTAACTTGTTGTATTCTAGGAATTTTTCTCGGATAAATTGGTATGCTGATCCCTTACTCAAACCTGGATATTTGTTACAACAAACGGTTCGGTATGCGGCACAATTCATTGAAATTTTGTGCTGTGGGTCGCTGACCATTTTAGTTAAAAGAATGTGACATAACCTATGTTCTTTTATTGTCAGTGCTACTAGATTTTCTTTTTTATTGGTGCCGCCCATGGATTTCGGAACAATGTGATGTTTTTCAAATTTGTTTGGCAAAGGCCTTGACTTTGCTCTATCAATTAGAGTAAAATAAGTTTTAGTATATTTGTTGGAGATGAACATGAAAAATCCTCTATATCTATTTATGCCTGCTAACATGTTGAGTGCCGCATGACTCTGTTTCTAGTAACTCTAAATATAGGCTGTGCGTACTTTGGCTTCAAGTGGGCAATGGACGCTTTCAGCAAAAACCAAAACTTTTGGGGCTGGGCAAACTTGGTTGCTAGCGCATGGAATGCCGCGGCACTGTTGAATATGATTTTTTAAGGAGTAATACTAAATGAGCAAAATGTCCGAAGTCTACATTGATATCCTGGACATGCTGGAGAAGGGTGACCGCCCGATCAAAATCTCTACCCTGCTAGACATTCCCGTGGAAATGGTGTACGATGTTCTGGAAGCACAGGAACAAACTGAGAATTACAGCCCGTACGAAACCGTCAATAGTTAATACTTAAGTATTACTTTTCGGTGAACTAAAGTATTCAAAAATCGGTTCTAGGAACGCTAGGACCGATTCTTTTTTCAGGACTGATAACTGACAGACAAAAATTAAATTGTCCAAAACTTGACAATAAATCGTTTTGGGCATACAATACATGTATTGATTGATTAAAGGAGCTTGCAAATGTCTGATGTTTCTTACACTGTGGAAGTTTTCAAAACTGACAAGCGTACTAAATCCGGTAAGCGTCTGGTTAAAACTTTTGAACACAAATGTGACCGTAAGGGTATGCGTGAAGAATTGAAACATTTGTATTCAACTTCTTGGTTTGCTAAAGATGGCTACAGTTTCGAGATCCATGAGACTTTTGTGACCCGCAAGAATCTAGTGACTGGTAAGGAGTATGAGGAGCGTTACGACACTCCGTATTTCTGCTCTCCCTCTAGCGAATCTTTCTGGTCAAATTAATTTGACAATAAACCCAAACTCTGATACAATACATGTATTGACACTGACACACTGGAGCAAACAAATGGCACTCACTCCCCTCACTGAACGTCAAAAAGCCCTGATCGTTTCTAACGTTGTCAAGGCGTGTAAGAATATCGAATCTCTTAACAAGACAGGTTACAAGTATCTGTACCTGTGCAGTGGCTTTATTGCCCACTACGACCTGTATGGCTTCATCAGCCACTACAGCGACCGCAACCTCAAGCATGACATTGTTTCCTTCGCTGGTCAAAATCAGTGGAAAAACTTTCGTCCTGGTGAGCGTGACTACGACTATTACATGTCTAAAGCCGATGTGTACAATCGCATTCTTGCCCAAATCATGTAAAATTGTTTGACAATAAATCAAACATCGCATACAATCAAGTTTCTTTCTTAATCAGCCATACATTCAATAGGAGCAAATAATGGCATCGCAAGTCTCTGACAATCTGACTATCACCTCTGTACCTGTGCAGTGGCTTTATTGCCCACTACGACCTGTATGGCTTCATCAGCCACTACAGCGACCGCAACCTCAAGCATGACATTGTTTCCTTCGCTGGTCAAAATCAGTGGAAAAACTTTCGT
>OGVT01000047.1_pt1 | contig 13659 bp, 13 predicted proteins | sample 1575831 | NCBI WGS metagenome assembly OGVT01 (sample SAMN07581542, study PRJEB24739) | freshwater metagenome | place: Singapore | collected 2015-04
GTTTCCCAGTCACGATAATGCACCCATGTAAAAAGCGGTGGCCATTACATCATTTTGGGTTTTGCCACGATTGAGGCAACGCTCACTCCAGCATATGTCTATCGCTCATTACAGACTAATGATGACTGGGTCAGGCCTCAAGGCGAAATGGAAGACGGCCGCTTTGTAGTAATTGAGTCATCATCGCTGTGATTGTTGAGTGCCCAGTCGCGACGATAAGAAAATACCTGCAACAATCAAACTAAAAGCTATCGCATGAAATACTTGTGGCCACTCGCCCAATAAAAGCGTTGAGAAAATAGCCGTAAACAAAGGAATTAAGTTAGCAAAGAAAGCTGAAATAGCCGGCCCTGCTGCTCACAAGAAATTACCTTTTGGCACTTTGGTTAAAGTTACCAACGAGGCTAACGGAAAATCGGTTATTGTAGAAATCACCGATCGTGGACCATTTTCTAAAGTCCGTGAAATCGATTTGACGAAAAGAGCCTTTATGGATATCGTTTCCAATAAAAACTCCGGTTCGGTAATTGTAAAAATTGAAGTAGTAGAAGAACCTAAATAACTACCAACCGGTAAAAGGATTTTTACTCAAGTAGGCATTGTAATAGCGTTCATCATTGGTTACTTCTTCGCCCAACCATTTGGGTTTTTCAAAAGTTTCCGATTCCGATTCCAATTCAATCTCGGCCATTACCAATCCGTCATTCTCGCCTGAGAAAATATCGACTTCATATATGTGATGTCCGACTTTGACTTCGTAACGTACTTTATCAATAATGCCGCTTTCGCAGATATTTAGTAAGGTTTCGGCATCCATCAGACTGATTTCTCTTTCCCATTCCAAACGCGTGGTACCGTTAGCGCTGCTTTTCCCTTTTATGGTCAGATAGCCTTTATCGCCTTTGATTCTAACGCGAACCGTTCTCTCGGGCGTAGAACTCAAATAGCCTTGTACAATGCGCTTTTGCGAGAAAGATTCGTTGATAAAATCGTCAGAAAGGACTAAAAATTTGCGTTCTATTTCTATCATTTTGAGTTCATATTTAGGAGCAAGTCGAAAAAACTAAAACAGAAGAATAATGCCAACAGCTAATCTCGTACAAAAAAGAATCAGAATGAGTAGGCGAGATATTATTAAGTATCAAATTATGTCATACTCATTTATTAATTCAATCTCTTACAGCGATGCAGAATTAAACTGTTTGACATTACTTGGAGTATGTGGCGAAACAGACTTGTCTGAATTTTGTAATTACACTGTGGACGAAAATATCTTTAAGGTGTCTCAAACAGCTCGTAATTTTTTAACTAAGGCTGAAAAAATGAATTTAATTGAAAAAAGCGGCACTAGTAAAAAGAAAGTAAAGTTGAAAGATAGTTTGCAAGTGCAGACTTCAGGTAACATTGTGTTGGACTATAAAATTGTATACATTGATACCAAAGAGTCATAAATTATTTATTAAACCTACTGCAGAAGAATTAGAGTGCAGTGAAGCTTTAGTTACTGATGTAGTAGGGTTTTTCTATAGTGAGCTTAGAAAAAAGCTAAATGATATTGAACACCCTAGAATTAAGATAAATCATTTGGGTACATTTAAAGTCAAAACTAAAGAATTACTATTTCTAAAGGCCAAGTTTCATGCTCATCATAATGCTCTTAATAATCCTGAGAGTTTTACTCAAATGAAAGTAAAAAAAGAGCTTGAAGATAAGATAAATAACTTGGCTCGTGTAATAGATATCTTAAAGGAAGAAAGCAAGCGTAAGAAACAAATCAAAGAAAAAAGACATGAAGAAATTCATAGAGATCTGGAAAAATAAAAAACTTATTCTTCAAGGAATTTTTTATTCAATCTTTAAATCAAAATACATTGAAAAGATTGCAAAAGAACGAATGGAGATATGTGAATCTTGTGATCAATTGGATAAAGTAGGTACTAATTGCTTATGGGAAGGTACTCAACCTTGTTGTTCTGAATGTGGTTGTTCATTAGAGTATAAAACTAGATCTATAGATGCATCATGTCCACTTGGTTACTGGGAAGCAGTTGAAGAATAAAATTAATCACGAAAACTATTTATTATGTGGGCAACATATGATTTCAACAATGATGATGAAAATAATGCATATCATGTAGTACCGCTAGAAGATGATGAAATGCATGATCTAAGTAGAAAATGTACTTGTAAACCAATTGCAAGAGCTATTGATGAAATATCAACTCTTATTGTACATAATTCTTATGATGGTAGAGAGGGTTACGAGCAAGCATTAGAATATATAAATCCAAATGAATAATCATGGCAATTCAATTCACAGCAGCAGATCATAAATACCAAAGCATAGACCAAACTGAAAATATAGACTGGATAAGTGTAACAAGTGTTATTAGTTTATTTAAAAAAGAGTTTGATAAGCAAGCTGTTGCACTAAAATCTTCTAAATCTAAGAAGTCTAAATGGTACGGTATGAGTCCTGAAGAGATAATCTCTATATGGGATAAAAGCAATACTACAGCTTTAGAATTAGGAACCTGGTATCATAATCAAAGAGAACAAGATCTTTTGTCCTGTAATACCATAGGTAGATTAGGTAAAGATATTTCTATTTATAAACCAATAGAACAAGATGGTATAAAACTAGCACCAGATCAAAATCTTGTAGAAGGTATATATCCTGAACACATGGTTTATCTTAAATCTGCAGGTATATGTGGACAAGCAGATAGAGTAGAAGTTATCCAAGACACTATTGACTTATACGATTATAAGACCAATAAAGAAATCAAATTAAATGGTTATACTAATTGGGAGGGTAAAGTAGACAAATTGCTTCACCCCATCAATCATTTAGATGATTGTAACTATGTACATTATTCACTACAGTTGTCTATTTATATGTACATAATGCTTAAGCATAATCCTAATCTTAAACCTGGTAAAATTATTCTAGAACATATCATCTTTAAGAAAGAAGGAGAAGATAAGTATGGTAATCCCATTTATGTAAAAAATGATCATAATGAGTACATTGTAGAAAAAGTTGTACCTTACGAACTACCATACCTTAAGAAAGAAGTTATAAGTATAATAAAGCATCTTCAAAATAATCCAGATCTTAAAAACAAAAAGAAATGACAATAAAATTATTTGAAGTTGAAAATGGAGTTATAAAAGCTACTGAACATTGTTTCTCAATTAAGTGGCTACATGATATCATGGTTAACTATCCTGATAATCATCTTAAGATTTATGCGTATATATTTTATATGACTTGTCCTAATCCTGAGATGAATCCATTCTTCAACATGCCAGAAGATGAAAAAGAAGATATGATTGTTGAATCTGTAGGTTTAGATGTATCCACAGATGACAATCTTATTACTACAGCTGTAGAAAAATGTACATTGTTGTATACAACACCTACATTACGAGCATACAACGGTATTGCTAAAATGCTTGATAATTTAAGTCACTATATGGAGACAGCAAATATTACAGCAGGTAGGGATGGTAATATCAACTCATTGATTACTGCTGCTAAAAATTTTCAAGCCATTCGTGAATCATTTAAAGGAGTATTAAAAGATCTAGAAGCTGAGCAAAGTAAAACATCTGTACGTGGTGGTCAAAATCTAGCATACGATGGATAATTACAGTTTAAATACAAGTAAAAACTTTTCAATACCTACCTGGAATAATGGAGTGTGGGAACATACTGAATTTAATTCTAGAGAAGAACTTATTGAATTTTTAACGCCTTTGTTTAAAGAACCTGGTAAGTATGAGTTTGATGAGACATCTTTTGTATTTAACCAACAAGCTCGTAAATTTAAAGAACAAGGTGAAGTATATTGCATGGCTCCTTATATGAGTAAGGATTTTGTAGCTTACTGGGATGATCAAAAAGAAAAATGTCGTAAAGGAGTAATATATAAAAATGGAAACAAAACTTGGTACCTACCACGTGACTACTACATGTGGCTCAATTTCCTTCCAATATACGATAAGGAGAAAAAGAACTTTGACTTCGCAACAGTTAGAGATGCACAATATCATATGGCATTATATGAGTGCCTCGCAGAATTAAACTATAAACATGCTTCAATTCTAAAGAAACGTCAGATTGCTTCCTCGTATTTTCATATGGCTAAGTTTATAAATCAAATTTGGTTTGAACCTGGGGTCATTCTTAAGTTAGGAGCATCACTAAAAGATTACATTGGACTAGAGGGTTCATGGAAGTTCTTAGATGAGTATAGAGCATTCCTTAACTCTAAGACTGCATGGTATCGTCCTATGAACCCAGGTAAAGTACTTACATGGCAACAAAAGATTGAAGTAACTGAAAATGGTCGTAAACAAGAAAAAGGACTTAAAGGAATGCTTCAAGGTATGTCATTTGAACAGTCTGATACTAAGGGAGTTGGGGGTCCATGTTCTTACTTCTTTTACGAAGAGGCAGGTATTGCTCCAACAATGGATAAAACCTTTGAATACTTGCGTCCTGCAATGCAATCAGGAGAAATAACTACAGGATTATTCATCTGTGCAGGATCAGTGGGTGACTTATCCCAATGTAAGCCTCTTGAAGACTTTACAATGAAGCCTGATGGTAATGGTATGTATGCTGTAGAAACTACCCTTATTGATGAAACAGGTGTACAGGGAAGAACTGCATTATTTATTCCTGAACAATGGTCGATGCCTCCATATATAGACGAATATGGAAACTCACTTGTTGAAGACGCTTTAAAGGCTATTCAAAATATCAGAGAAGACTGGAAACGTAATTTATCTCCTGAAATTTATAGACTACGTATATCACAGCACCCTATTAATATCAAAGAAGCTTTTGCTTTTCGTGATGAGTCTATATTCCCACTTCTTCTTGTAGGTGCACAGAAAAAAAGAATTGAAGACAAAGAATTTCCTTACGAGTTCATTGAACTTGAAAGGATGATGACAGGTGGAATCAATGCTAAAACTTCTCGTAGACTCCCTATTATGGATTTTCCAGTAGACAAAAAACAGGAAGATAAACGAGGAGTGCTTATAGTATATGAAAGACCTGTTGCTAATCCTACATTTGGAATGTATTACGCATCTGTCGATCCTGTAGGAGAAGGAAAAACTACTACTTCAGAATCTTTATGTTCTATACATGTATACAAAAATCCCACAGAGGTAACCCGAATTACAGATAAAGGTGTAGAAAATGTAGCTGAAGGGGATATGATTGTTGCTTCATGGTGTGGTAGATATGATGATATTACCAAAACTCATGAGCAACTAGAACTTATTATTGAATGGTACAATGCTTGGACATTAGTAGAAAATAACGTGTCTTTGTTTATCCTATATATGATTGAAAGAAAGAAACAGAAATATTTAGTTCCTAAAAGTCAGATTGTATTCTTAAAAGACCTTGGAGCTAATAAAACTGTTTACTCTGATTATGGATGGAAAAACACAGGTACGATATTTAAAACACACTTATTAAGCTATCTTATTGGTTGGCTAACTGAAGAAATTGACGTAGAAACAGATGCTGATGGCACAGTAATTTCAACTCGATATGGAATAGAAAGAATTAGAGATTACATGTCATTAGTTGAAATGGAACAATACAGACCAGGAACTAACGTCGATAGACTTGTATCTCTAGCAGCTTTAATTGCTTTTGCTAAAGTACAGCAATCTAACAGAGGTTATGCTAAGAGAGTTGACGATGTAAGGACTAAAAACTTGCAAATGTCAGATAATTTATATAAATTAAATAGTGGACCTTTTCGACATGTAGGTGGTCATAGAAGAGGACCAGATAGTAATAGATTACCACGTATACCATATAGAAAACTTAGATAATGGAAATTTTAAACGCGCTCCAACTAAAAAAGGGTAAAAGAGCTGAATATAATCGCTTAGGTAATATTACTCAGCCTTTGCAATTCTTACCTGTAAAGGATAAGGATGATGATTGGGCTGCATGGAATATGGATTGGCTAGAATGGCAAGGATTAAAGCAAATTCGTAGAAATGCTAGAAGGCTAATGAAAAATTACAAATTAGCTAAGGGTATTATTGATAAGACAGATTACTTGGTAGAAGAGGATAATGAGTACAGAGACATTGTAGATACATTAGCTAGCGATTATCCTTCTGCATTAGAGCTTAAGTTTTATCCTATTATTCCTAATGTAATTAAAGTACTTACGGCTGAATTTGCTAAACGTAATACACGTGTAAACTTCAGAGCTGTTGATGAGTATACTTTTAATGAAATTCTTGAAGCTAAAAGAGCTGATATTGAGAATACTCTAGTTAAGGAAGCTGAACAAAAAATGGCTGCTAAACTTATTGAAATGGGTGCTGATCCTAATGACCCAGAAATTAAGAAAGCAATGTCGCCTGAATCCATTAAGTCTCTTCCTGAGATTGAGAAGTACTATTCTAAGAATTACATATCAATGTCTGAGCAATGGGCTTCTAAACAACATCTTATTGATGAAGAAAGATTTAAGATGGATGAGTTAGAAGAAAGAGCTTTTGAAGATGTACTTATTACAGATAGAGAGTTTTGGCATTTTCAAATGCTTGAAGATGATTACAATATTGAGTTGTGGAATCCAGTACTGACCTTTTACCATAAGACTCCTGAAGTAAGATATATTTCTCAAGGTAACTGGGTAGGTAAGATTGAGATGATGACTGCTGCAGATATAGTAGATAAATATGGATGGGTAATGTCTCAAGAACAATTGGAGTCAATTGAGGCTATTTATCCTGTTAGATCTGCTGGTTATCCTATCCAAGGATATCAAAATGATGGATCATACTATGATGCTACTAGATCTCACGAATGGAACGTAAATAGACCATCATTAGAATATCGCCAGTTTACTTCTATGTATGACAACTTTGTATACAATGGAGGTGATATCATTAATTGGATCATGGGTCAGTCTGAAGACTACTATGATATGGGTACAGCACATATGCTTCGTGTTACTACTGCATATTGGAAGTCACAACGTAAAGTTGGTCACTTAACTAAGATTGATGAAGATGGATCAGTTATAACCAAAATTGTTGATGAGCACTATCAAATTGTTGATAAACCTATTTACGATACTACTTTCTTTAAGAATAAGACAAAAGACAATTTGTTATTTGGGGAACACTTAGATTGGATTTGGATTAATCAAGTATGGGGTGGTGTTAAGATTGGGCCTAATATGCCATCATGGTGGGGTATGCAAAACCCAGGAGGTATCAATCCTATTTACTTAGGTATTATGCAGAATAGAATTAAACCTATGAAGTTCCAATTTAAAGGAGATAATACTTTGTACGGTTGTAAACTTCCTGTAGAAGGTAGAGTTTATTCTGATAGAAATACTAAATCAATGTCTTTAGTAGACTTGATGAAACCGTTCCAGATTTCATACAACTTGGTTAATAACCAAATATCTGACATCCTTGTAGATGAGATTGGTTCTGTTATTATGCTAGATCAAAATACATTACCTCAACACTCATTAGGGGAAGACTGGGGTAAAGGTAACTTGGCTAAAGCATATGTAGCAATGAAGGACTTTGGTATGTTGCCATTAGATACTTCAATTACTAATACAGAAAATGCTTTGAATTTTGCTCATTTCCAAGTTCTAAACTTAGAGCAGACTCAACGTATGCTTTCTCGTATTCAGTTGGCTAACTTCTTTAAACAACAAGCTTTTGAAGTAATTGGGATTACTCCTCAAAGACTTGGACAGCAATTAGGACAAACTAATACAGCTACAGGTATTGAACAAGCTATTGCAGGATCTTATGCTCAAACTGAGCAATACTTTACTCAACACTCTGATCACTTGATGCCACGTGTACATCAAATGCGTACAGATTTAGCTCAGTACTATGCATCTACAAAGCCTTCTATCAGAATGCAAGTAAGTACTTCTAATGATGAACGGGTTAATTTTGAGATGAATGGTACAGATCTTATGTTACGAGATATAAATGTATTCTGTTCTACAAAGGCAAATCATAGAACTATTATTGAGCAAATGAAGCAATTAGCAATATCTAATAATACTTCAGGAGCTTCTATCTATGATTTAGGCCACATCCTTCAAACTGACTCAATGGGTCATTTGAATAATATCTTGAAAGACATAGAAAAGAAACAACAACAGCAAAAACAAGAAGAATACGCTCAGCAAGAAAAACTGAAACAAATGGAACTTGAAGGCATAGCTAAAGAAAAAGCTGCTGAAAGAGAATTTGAAGAAATTGAGGCTGAAAAGAATAGACGTAAAGATTTACTTATTGCTGAGATTAAGTCTTCAGGATATGGAGCAATGCAAGATATCAATCAAAACATGCAGTCTGATTATGCAGATCAAATGGAATCTATTCGTAAATCTACTGAGTATCAGGAAACTATGAACTTAAATAGAGAAAAAGAGATTAACAAGAATAATCAGTTTAGTCAGAAAATTGCAGTAGAAAAAGAACGAATGGAACATCAAACTCAAATGAAACAGATGGAAATGGATATTGCAAAAGAGAACAAAAATCGTTTTGACGTTGCATCTAAAAAACCTACTGAAAACAAAAAGAAAAAGTCATAGTAATATAATGAGAAACTTTTAAATATATAGGTTAATTTATCTAAATATATGAAAGTTAACTCACTAAATTTGCTTATATTAATAGTAAGAAGTTAATTACAAAAACCAACAAAAATGTCTGATACAAACACAAATGTCCAAGAGATCGAATTTGATAACTTGGAAGATTTATTAGGAGTAGGTAGTGAAAGTATCATGGTTCCTAATTCAACTACAACGGTAGATGATAATAAGAAGCCAGGAATTTTCTCTGCAACTACAACTGATACTACGTTCCTTGACAAACCAATTGTAAACGAACCTCCTGCAAGTACTACAGAAGAGGCTTCTACTACACCAGTTACTAAGGCTCCTGAAGTAACTAGTCTTGAAGATCTTGAAGAACTTTTAGAGACAAGTATTGAAGAAGCTCAAAAAAATCCTGGTGGTAGACCTTCTCTTACTAAGGATGTTATGATTGAAACAGCTAACAAACTAATTGAAAAAGGTTTGTTGTTTCCATTTGACGATGGTAAGAAGCTAGAAGATTATTCTCAAGCTGATTGGGAAGAATTACTTGAGGCTAACTTTAAAGAACGAGAAGATAAACTATTAGAAGAAGTACCTGCTACTTTTTATGAAAGTTTACCTAATGAGTTAAAGAGAGCTTATGAGTATGTAGCTAACGGAGGTACAGATCTTAAGAATATGTTTAAAGCTTTAGCTGCGGCTGAAGAAGTAAAAGAACTTGATCCAGGAAGTATTGATGGTCAAGAAAGTATTGTAAGATCATACCTACAAGCTACTAACTACGGAACTGCTGAAGAAATTGAAGAAGAGATTGAAGCTCTAAAAGATAGAGGTGATCTTGAAACTAAAGCAGAAAGATTTAAACCACGTTTAGATCAAATGCAGGAGCAAATTATTAAAGCTAAGATTGAGCAGCAAGAAAAAGCTAAACAACAGCAAGAAGCTCAAGCTAAACTTTATCAAGAAAACGTTTACAAAGCATTAGAAAAAGGAGAACTAAATGGAGTTAAGTTAGATAACAAAGTCCAAAATTTACTGTTCTCTGGATTAGTTCAACCTAATTATCCTTCTATTACAGGACGACAAACAAATATGTTAGGTCACTTATTAGAGAAGTATCAATGGGTAGAACCACGTCATGATCTAATTGCAGAAGCTTTATGGTTACTTGCTGATCCAGATGGATACAAGTCTAAGTTGAAAGAAAGTGCTGAAAAAAATGCATTAGAAAAAACAGTACGTCAATTAAAGACTGAAGAAGCTAGCAAGATCGCATCTTCTACTACTGAAGAAGAAGATAATAGAGCTTCAAGAGAACCGTCAAGAACACTTAATAGACCCAAAAAGAACTTCTTTGGAAGGTAATATATACTAACAATTAACAAACAAAACAAACACAAATGGCAACTCCAGTTTTAAACAATGGTATATTCCTACGTGATACGCAGTATAATGCGTCTTCTCACGTAGATTCATACCACCTTGTAAACATGTTGAAAGATGCTGAGCCTATGGATATGGGTCCAGTTGACATTTGGGCTATGACTCAAAAAGTTGAAATGCCTCTTTATCAAATGTCATCTTTTGGCGGTAAGAATGTTATCAATGTAGATAACGTAAGAGGAGAGTACAAGTGGCAAACACCTGTAGCTCAAGATCTTGCTTATGTAATTGAGGACATTGAACCACTAAACACACGTAAAGGTATTGATGGTACTACTTTCAAAATCAAAATTAACAAGCGTGAGTTTGGTCATGGTGATATCATTACTTACGACAAGTACAATGGTGTGGAACTTTACGTAGTTCCTGAAGAAGACATCCTACCTATTGGTGATGGATTTATTTACACTGTACAACTTGTAAATAATGACAACTACAAATTCTTGGATAACAAGTATTTGACTAATGGTACACGTTTCTTCCGTAAAGGTTCTGCACGTGGGGAATATGGAGAACGTTTCTCTGATATTCAAACTAAATCAGGATTCCGTGAATTCTACAACTATGTAGGAGGAGCAGAAGCTCACGTTCATTACTCTATTTCATCTCGTGCAGACATGATGATTAAAGGAGGTATGAATGCTGATGGTACAGTTCCTGTAACTGAAATCTGGCGTAACTTTGATAAATCTATGGATCCATCAATCTCAAATATTGAGGATATGGTTGCTAAGATGGGTAAAGATTACGTTAAACGTGCTATTGGTAATGGTGACTTGTCTCGTACATTCTTGACTTCACTTGAAGCAGCTCACTTGACTAAAATTGCTACTGACATTGAAACTTACTTGATGTGGGGTCATGGAGGTAGATTACGTCAAGATGGTCCAGATGATCTACGTTTATCTGTAGGTTTGTGGAAACAGTTGGATAGCTCATTTAAGCGTGTATATAACAAATCAAGTTTCTCTCTTGAGTTATTCCGTTCTGAGCTTTATAACTTCTACGCAGGTCGTGTAGAATTCCAAGGTCCAGATCCTAAACGTCAACTTATTGTACAAACAGGAATTGGAGGTATGCGTATGGTTAATGAGGCTATCAAACGTGAAGTTGCAGCTTCTAACTTGAACATCCTTGCTGCTGATATTGGTGCAATCACTAATAAAGGTATGGATCTAGGATTTGGATTTGCATACACTAGCTATGTTATTCCTTTCCTTGCTAACGTTAAGTTTGTACTTAACCCTGCATTTGATAATATCCATACTAACGATATTGAGAACCCAATTATCGATGGTAACCCATTGTCTTCTTACTCATTCATCATCTTTGATATCACTGACAATACTAACGACAATATCTACTTGTTGAAATTGTCTTGGGATAATCAATTGAAATGGTGGTATCAAAATGGTACTATGGACTATATGGGACGTAGCCAAGGATTCCAGTCTTCAGGACAATTCAATGGATACCGTGTATACATGACTCAAACTATGCCTGCTATCTGGGTTAAAGACCCAACTAAGGTATTGAAGATTGTTATGCGCAACCCTATCACAGGTGGTTCATTCTAATACGAATAATACGAGAGAGGGACATTCGTGTCCTTCTCTCTTTTTTTAAAACAAAAAACCAACAAAAAAATGAGTTTAACATTAGTAAGCAATGGTCCTTCAGCTACAGGACCAATTTCAATCAAGCCATTGATTAATCCTGAATCAGATAACATGGGATTGCAGGATTATAATTTGGTAGTATTTCCAGGTACATTTCAAGAAGAGCAGTTAGCATGTCTTGAGAAGAATGGAATTAAAAGATATATTACTGGACTTAATGAGTTTGCTCCTGAAGTAAAAAACATTAAAGATGCGGAACAACGAGAAGCTGTAATTAAAGATATTAGAGAAACAGTGGCTCAGTTGGAAAAAGAATTGGCTTCTAATATTATTAGTCCTGATGATCCAGATTTTTGGACTAAGGTTAAATTATTAAAGCCTGATAATGATGAGTTTTGGTCAAAGATCTCTGTAAGATGTGGAAATGAACCATTGTTTCTTAATCCAAAGAATGATCCTTTTGATCTAATTAAATTGAAAGCAATTGAAGCAGGAGCTTTTTCTATTGTTGCTAAGAGTTGGGAAGATGCTCAAGCAATGGCTAAACCTCCTAAATTCTATTTAGATAAAACTGTTGTACACGGTCACGAATTTCTAACTCAGAACTCTTTAAGAAGTTTTGTAAATTTAGATAATCTAGATCATACCAATGTAATTTTTTGCCGCCATCTTTAGTGAACCACTCTAAAGGTTTCTCTTTATCAGCATCGCCCCACTTGTAATCAAACTCACGTTGGTGTTCTTTCATTTCAGTAATTTTACTGAACAAACCCTCAGCCATGATACGACGGTTCTTTAGCATAGCCTGGAATGCACTAGGAACAGTAAAGTTGTCAAGAGCAATAAATTTCTCAATTTGAAAATTGCTACGACCTTGAGCTAGTTCTTTATCCTCAGATTCCCATCTAAAAACTTCATTAAATACACGCTCCAAGACTGCAGGATCTTGTACGATTTTATCACTGGATTGTGTAGCTAATTTAGTGATGTTCACTTCTTTTTTTGACATTGTTGTTCCTTGTGTAAGTTTGTTTAACAATTCTTCCCATTCAACTGCTATCAATTTCCAGTCGTGATATGACTGGATATCAGTTGACATATGTTTGATATTGATTTGGTCGTAAATATTTAGTGCATATATAAGTTCGTCAGCAAAATTATCCAAGAATTGGGTATCAGGTATCCAACCAGTACTATGATATTTTGCAGTTAATTTAACTATGCTTCCGTAACCTTTTGAGGTTTCAGGCAATGCTCCTATATCAGTGATAACTGGATAGCAACCACTAGACATTGCTTCTATTAAGGTAACACAGCTTGTTTCTTCCCAAACATTGGGATATGCTAATACCATAGCTTTCTGAAACTCTTTTGCTAATTCTTCATGTGTGATAGGTTCACTGTAATAAGTGTTGGGTGTGTTGCGTAAGCTCTGGTAAATTTGCTTGAACTCTGCGGAATCTTGTTGTCCGTACAACTTCATTCCACTAAACACTTTTAACTTTGCATCAGGGTGCTTAGTTAGCACTCTGCGAAAAATATATGGTAAATACTGTAGTCCACGGAACGGCGTACTAGCATATATTAATGTCTTCTCTTTGTTATTACCGAACTTAAAATAGTCAGCAACACCATTTCTTATTACTGTGATTTTTTGTTCTGGTACTCTTAGGTATTTTACAAATTGAGATTTTTGCCAAAACAAATGATGCAAAACTTTTAGAGTTTAGCACTTCAAATTCAAACCTAACCAAAATTAAAATATAGGAAAAAATTGAAGTCGCTTTTTCTTTAATTGAATTTGTAAGGAATTTGAAACCAAGTAGAAATTATTAGCCGATATCTCAAATTTAACTACTGGATTAGACAAAAGCACACAGGCTACTAAATCAGTTAGCGATCAGGTTGCCGATTTTGGTAAAAAAGCAGCATTGGCTTTTGCCGCCGCTGGC
>OGVT01000048.1_pt1 | contig 13589 bp, 20 predicted proteins | sample 1575831 | NCBI WGS metagenome assembly OGVT01 (sample SAMN07581542, study PRJEB24739) | freshwater metagenome | place: Singapore | collected 2015-04
CAGCTATCGAGCTACACGCGACCACCGACGACCCCTTAGAAATCGACGAAGTACAGGCCTTAGTACAGGCTTGGGCGGACGCCCGTTCAGACGTGAACGGCGCTATCGCTTTCACGCCACACAACGTACAGGCAATCGCTCACGGCTCCGCAGAGCCCAGCCTACTTATCGAAGGCCGTAACTTCCTTCGTATTGACGTCGGAGCTTTCTTAGGTATCCCCGCCGCGCTTATGGACGCGTCACTATCTACCGCTTCGCTGACCTATTCCACCCAGGAAGGCCAGCGAAATGAGTTCGCAGACTTCACACTTCCTTACTGGCTAGAGCCTATCCAGCAACGCCTAAGCCTGGACGACGTCGTACCTAGCGGACAGCGCGTACGTTTCGACCTTACAGACCTGTTTACTAACCCACCCACAGCAACCAGCCCAGAGGTATTGGACTAATGACAGACGTAAAAATCGAAGCCGGTAGCCTTTACGCTAACCAGGAAGACCGCGTCGTAACCGGCCTACTCCTTCCCTACGGTGAAATTGGAAAGACTAACTTGGGACGCTTCGCTATCGAAGCTTCTTCTATCGTTATCCCTAACGACCCAGACGTCGTAACCCTGAACGTACAGCACGACCACGAAGAACCCGTAGGCCGCGCTATTGAACTTACAGACACGCCCGCCGGTATCGTTGGTACTTTCAAAGTAGCCAACACTCCAGAAGGCGACACAGTCCTGGCGGAAATCGCTGAAGGGACACGCTCCAAGCTGTCCGCAGAAGTGAAGAACGTCGTAATTCGTGCCGGTAAAGCTGTCGGCGGTGTCCTATTCGGTGCCGCCGTGGTAGAGCAGGGCGCGTTTCCTTCTGCCGGTCTCTACGCTGAGCTGGCAGAAGACACCGAAGAAGGAGAAGAAAACGTGTCCGAAGATACTCTAGAGGCCACAATCTTAGACGTTGTCCCAGACCCTGAAGGCAACGTAGAAGAAATCGTCGTAGACGACGTACCCGAACAGGTACTAGTAGACGTCGTAAACCCAGCGGACGGTACTGTCGAACAGACTGTATTCGTCCCTGAAACCCAACCCAACACACAACAAGGAGATAACCCTATGGGCGCAGCAACCGCACCCGAAACGCTCCAGGCTGCTAAGTCTGTGCCTGTTAGCGAGTCACTCTCTACCGTCGTTAACCAGCTGGCATCAGCTGCTAAGTCCGGTAGCCGTTCACTATTCGCAGAAATCGCTCAGCGTGAAGACGCTCGCGCCGTTACTTCGCTGTTCGCAGCACTTTCGGACGTAGAGTACGACAGCGTTGGCTCTTCCGGTATTAACACTCACCAGCCACAATGGTTAGGCGAGCTGTGGACCGGACGTACCTACGAGCGTAAGTTCATTCCACTTATCAGCTCCGGTACTATGACCGCTCTGACCATGAACGCTTGGCGTTGGACCACCAAGCCAGCTGTATCGGCTTGGAACGGAAACAAGTCCGACGTACCTTCGAACGCTCCAGCTACTGAGTCTTTCGAAGTTACAGGCGTTCGCTACGCTGGCGCTCACGACTGGGCTCGCGAATTCCGCGACTTCGGACGTACTGACGTTATCGAATCAGCTCTGCGCGGTATGGTCGAGTCTTACGCAAAGGTTACAGACCTGGCAACCATTAACGTACTGAAGAACGGCGCTACTGACGTCGTCGCTTCCGGTACCGGCGCTTGGGACCGCATTATGGACGGTGTAGAAGCTATCCTTCCCACCGCTGTACCTACGTTCGCGGTTATCGCAACTGACCTTTACCGCGACCTGCTCCTTACCACTAACAACGACGCTCTGGCCTACTTGAACGCTGGCTTGGGTCTCGAAGGTGGTACCGCTGCCGGCTTCTCAATCGTACCTAGCGACCAGCTCACCGCTGGAACCGTCCTGGTAGGAGCCCGCGAAGCTGCTATTTCGTTCGAACTCTCCGGCGCACCTATCCGCGTCGAAGCTGAGAACGTAGCACAGGGTGGCTTCGATATGGGTCTGTTCGGATACCACGCCGCAGCTGTCGTAAACGCCGACGCTCTGGCTCTGGTAGCTCCCGCAGCCTAACCAAACTAGTGGGCGGGGTAGTCCTACCCCTGCGGTTGCCCCGCTCACTAACCCCTACTAACGAAAGAAACGAAAGTGGCAATTCTTCCAGTAATTGACTTAGGCGCTCTCTGGGTCGGAGACGTGCCACTTTCCCCTACCCGCGCCGACTTCGTAGACGAAACAGGAACAGCCGTACAAATTAGCGGTTACGCTTCCTGGTCGGCTTATATGCTTTCGCCCGTCGGAGAAGTTCTAGGAACTCTCACCGGCTCAGAACACGGGCAGCACCTAGAATTTACCTGGCCTACTACCACCATTCTGGAAACGCCAGGCGTACACACTATCGTTGTAACCTTCTTCGACACACCTGGAAACGTAGAAATACAATGCGAGCCCTGGAAGTTTATCGTCCAAGATATCGACGGCTGGCTGTCACTTGAACAGGCCCGCGCACAATGGGCAGACGCGCCACTAGACGACGTCTTCCTATTCCAGCTTCTGGACACCGCTAAAGAACAATGCGTAGCGTACGCTCCAGCTCTCCTGGTCGGCGCACCTGTACCAGCCCGCTATATCCAGGCACAGCTTACCCAGGCCCGCGCTCTCTACCAGTCCACTATCGCTAACCAGGCCGATAACGTAGGTATTGAAGGTTTCACAGTTCGCGTATTCCCGCTCGACTTCACTATTCGCGCTATGCTCCGCCCGAAAAAGGCTATCGGGGGTATGTTCTAGTGTCTATTCGCTCAGACCTGGCAGCTGCTCTAAAGCCACTTCTTCCAGCGCGTACAAAGATTATCGACACGCCTAGAAGTATCGACGGCCTAGAGTCGAAAACGCCCGTCGTAATGGTGTACAGGGAGACCCTAGCTAAGGCTCCTAACGCTATGGGAACCTATTTCAACACTTTCGCGTTATGGATAATCAGCCCAGGAGTAGACCCTGTACGCGCTGAAAACGCACTAGACGACCTTCTGGACGACGTCGTCGTAGCACTAGACCAGGTAAGTTGGCTTAACTGGACGACCGCCGAACGGTCTGTATTCGGGGACAACCAAGCTCCCGCGTACAAAGTAAACCTAACCGTAATTGGGAACAAAGGATAAACAATAATGGCACAGATTAACGTACAGCCACTCTACCTAAAGGACGTAATTCTTACAGTAGACGGCGACACCTACGAAAAGCACGTTTCAGGTGTAACGATTACCCCTACCGTAGCTACCGCTACTTTCAAGGGACTTGACAGCGCAGCTGTATTTACCCAGGCTTCTTCCGCTTCGTGGATGGTAGACCTGACCTACGTTCAGGACTGGGAGACCGCAGACAGCCTGTCCGCTTACCTCTTCAACAACGCAGGAAGCGAAATTACCCTTTCGTTCAAGCCTGAGTCTGGCTCCGGTGGAACTTTCAGCGCAACCGTAATCGTTGTGCCTGGCTCAATCGGTGGACAGGTAGACAGCTACGCTACCAGCACCGTTTCGCTGCCAGTACAGGGACAGCCCACCTACACGCCAGCCGTCTAGTCTTCTAGTCGTGTGCGGTCGTGCTATCTGTAAAAGGCTCTAAACAGCTCCAGGCTGTAGTCTTAGCGCTCAAAACAACAGAGCCTAAGCTGCGCCCAGAAATGTACGCCCGCACACGCTCTAAGATATTGCCAGACTGGACGACTGGTATACAGGAAAAAATAAACGCCCAGCCTTACAGCAAAGTAAATACGGCCCTAATGAAAGGCCAACGCGTCGCTGTAGGAACCCAGGGCGTTAGTGTCCTAGCTGCTCAATCGTCTAAGGCTGTACGTCCAGGCTCCACACTCAACCCACGCGAAAACTGGGCAGCTGCCGAATTCGGTACAAAGCCCAGGGAAGCGCTTATTCGTGGGCGTCGTGGCAGCACACAATACGCCTACCGGCGTAAAATTATGACAGGCTTCCTGCCGAATAACCGTAAAGGAAAGTTCGCGTTCAGAGTAGCCGAAGAAATTGTTAGCCGTTCTGTAGCTATGTGGGTACAGACGGTAGTCCAGGTTATTAGCGAAGCTGTCGAAGAAGGAGAAAAGACCAATGGCTAAAGGAATATCTATAAACTTCCTAGCCGACGTTAGGGACTTTCTCAAAGGCACGAAGAACGTAGAAGACCAGCTTGACGACGTAGCCGACAGTCTCGACGTAGTAGCTAAAGAAGGCGAACAGTCTACCGAAAAGCTAGAAGACGGCTTTAGAGAACTAGCTAAGGCGGCTAAGAAGTCCGGCGACGATATCGGCGACGGTATGAAAAAAGGCTTCAAGGAAGCCGAAGAAGGCGCAGAAAACTTCAAAGAAGAAGCAAACAGCACCGCTAAAGAAGCCGCCGCGTCATTCGACGGAAGCGCAGAAAGTATTATCGACGCTTTCCAGGAAATCGCAGCTAACGCTTTCGAAGGTTTCGGAGCTGCCGGAGCTATTGCCGGTCTAGCACTTGCTGCCGGTATCGGTATAGCTACAGCTGAATTTCAGAAGAACGAAGAAGCAGCACAGAAGGCTAAAGAGCGTATAGCTGAACTTGGCCAAGCTATGATAGACGCGGGAGCTGGTGGAGAAAAGCCGTTAGAAGCCGTCGTAGAGTCTCTCCAAGCTATCGTGACAAACAGCGACGACGCTGTAAAGAAATTTAGCGATATTGAACGCGCTTCGAAGTTCGTCGGCAATAGTGCCGAAGACTTAGCTTTAGCTTACGCTGGGCAAGCCGACGCTCTAGAAGGCCAACTAGACGTAATCCAAGACCTAATCGACAAAGAGCAAGAACAGACAGACAAACAGGCTGAAAACGGCTCACGTTTCGCAGCTATCGGCCAGGCTAAAGTCGGCACGCTGAAACAGCAGCAAGAAGAATTACTGAAAGTTCAGAAGGAAACCGAAGCCGCTGCCGCTATTGAAGAAGCGTATCTGGCTGCCGGTGGAGCGGAAGCACAGGCCAAAGCGGACGCTATCGGCCTAATAAACGCAGCTTATGACGACGTAGTCGGCTCTGTAACAGACTTTATTAACGCGGAAAGTGGCGTCTTAGACGTAGACGCGTATCTGGCAGCTATAGACGCCCGTGAAAAAGCCCTGGACGAATACCAGACAGCTTTAGCGAAGTCTGGTCTATCTACAGACCAGAAAGAAGCCCTAAACGCTATGGGTGTAGACGCTGCGGCCGCGTGGCTCAAAGGCTACGAAAGCGCGACACCAGAGCAACAGCGCAAGCTCAAGAAGTCACTTACGGAAGCCGCTAAAGAAAATTCTGGCGTAGCTAGGGGACAGATAGAGCAAGCTTTCGCGAAACCTATCGACGCGAAAGTAAAAGTAGACGCCGATACCAGCGCAGCACAGCGCGACCTTGATAACCTTATAAAGGCCAGAACCGCCGTAATTAGGGTGGACTTCCAGGACCGTTTCGGAAAGCGGGTTTACTAATGGCATACACACAGCCACTAATCACTTCAGACGTAGGAAACTTCAGCCCATATCTACGTCTAAACGCCGACCTAACAACTCCTACCCGTAACGTCATACACGAACTACTAGGCGGCGGTGTCGCTGTCACATTCGGCGGAGACACACTCCGTACAAACACATTAGAAATGTTGTTCACGTCGGAAGCCGACAGCCTAGACGCATACACAAAACTAAACACCGGCCATATTTTCCAACTCACAGACTATTCGAAGACGTCCACGTCTATGTATTTCGTAGTTGCTGGCAATATTGACCGAAACTATGTCACAGACACAGAAGACACTTGGACGATTAGCGTAGACGTACAGGAAGTCGTACCCTAATGCCTACGTTATCAAAGCATTACGCGTTACTTGACCTAGACCCAGGTAACACAGACTCTACACTTATAGAACCTATTAGCGTAGACGTAACAGTAGACGAAACACGTTCACCCTACGTTTCCGCTACCGTAGTTATCCCTACTTCAGTAGCACCTTCTTGGCTAGACCCACGCGAAGCAATATTTCTGGGCTTACGTCTTCAGCAAGACTTCGGCGACCTAATTTATAACTACGAAATAACGGCTGACTATACTGGCGACGTTTCAAATATTACGGCTGTATTCGGCGGAAACGTAGACCGTATTACACGCGCCTACTCTAAACCCTGGAATATTTTCGAAGCCGCACTTCCACTTTCAACAGTTACAACAGCTTACGCGCCAGTAACACCGCTAAAACTAACTAACGCCGACCTAGCTAGCGTTTACAAAATGTCAGACTTCTTACACAGTTCTGGCACTTTCAATCCAGCACCTTCCACAATATTCGACAGCTACCTTATGCTGCGTAAAATAACTAAAGATTACATAAGCGGACAAACGACACTAGAACTAACCAGCAACGAAGCTATTCTTCTAGACAGTATCGGCTACCCTACAGACCTATTTTTCAGCTTCACTAGCCTACGCGACATAATAAACTACGTCCTAGCCGACACTATCGACGTATTTACACAACTACAACCAGGAACAGCCGACGCCACTTACAGCCCAGCTTACGTTTTCAAATGGCTACCAAACCAGACAGCCTGGGACGTACTAAACGCGCTAGTAACAGCCGCTAACTTAGTGCTATATTGCGACGAAAAAGGCGACTGGTATTTAGAGCAAGCCCTAGCCGTAACAGGCGAACTTTACCTAAAAGACGACGACAACATAACAACACTATCCAGCACTATCGACCGCAATAGCCAAACATTCTTCGATTATGCTGTTGTTGAATACCGTAACGAAGGCTCATTACCCGTATACAAAAACTTCGGAGTATCAGGCTTCCCAATATCTAAAGACGCCTACTTCTTAGTAGAAAACGTCACACCGCCACCAGCACCAGACAACGCAGCTCAAGCTATGGTATGGCGTGCTGTAACCCGTGGCGAAATATACGAAGTAGAAGCTATAGCTAACTACGACGCAAGACCACGCCAGACTATGACTATAGACGTCACTGGCGAACCAAACAAAACGGCCATAATTCAATCTATTACCTGGTCGTTACCGTCCGCTAGAATGTCAGTAGACATTCGAGACCTACAGGAAGTAATCTAATGGCTACTGGAGCACCAGGAAGTAACGGCGTCTGGCTTTACGGCGAAGACGACAGCGAAGCAACATTCAGCGCACTCCTCAACAAGGCTGGAACAACTGTAAACACACAGTTAGGTCTCGACCGTACCCGTCTTTCAGCACTTGAAACCGCAGACGCAACTACTAACCGTTCTGGCTTAGTGCCAGTTATTCCTACTAGCGTAGCCGTGAACGCTGGAACCGGAAGCTTTAACAGCACTACAGGGAAAATTACCTTTGGCGGCGGCTCAAGCACTGTCAGCCTAAACGGCGTATTTACCAACACTTACACTAATTATGTAATAGTTGTAAATATCTGGGCGTCTGGCGCAAACAACGCAATAAACACGCGTTTCAGATTATCCGGCTCAGACTATCCTTACTTTGCGTACCAAGTTGTTTATGTTGAAACCGAAGCCGGAACAACCACACAAGCTTTCACAAGCGCAGCAAACACTAACCTTCCAAGACTAGCTAGGTCTTCACAGACCGGCGGCGCAGCTATCGTAATGGACGTAATGGCACCAAAAGCCGCGACACTTAGCAGAATCATGTGTACCACACAAGACTCTACATACACGGCACGTTCTGGAATTACTTACAGCGGCTCAGACCAATTCGACGGAATCAGCATTATTGCCGGCGCAGCAATCACCGGCGATATTCAAGTATACGGACGCAGATAAGGCACATCATGGAAAACCTTGAACTAGAAACCGGCGAAGAAATCCCAGCCGAAGTAATCCCAGACAGCGAAGAACGCCTAGCCGAAATCGCTGAATACGAAGCCGGCGCATACCAGCGCGAATATGACGCTGTAAAGTTGGCACGCCACAACGCTTACACAGCGCCAGACGGCTCCGACGCTGTGTTTATGAAATATCAGCGCGACGAAGCTACTAAGGAAGAATGGCTCGCAGCTAAGGCTGCTATCGACGAAGCTAACCCTTACCCTGTAGCACCTAAAACTAAGAAATAACCGTGGCGCAGCTCTATTGGCCATTCGACCCTTCAGTGATTACTGAGGGGTACGGCTGGGCTGAATGGAGACAGGCAGTACACGACGGAATAGACTTCGGAGTTCCACAAGGCACGCCTTTACGTGCCACCGCTGCGGGAGTTATCAGAAACGTAGACGCAGGAGTACAAGGCGGTGCTGGGGTAGACATTACGACACCCGACGGCTGGAAAGTCCGACACTGGCACGTCTCAAAATTTATGCTACCTAACGGGACTACCGTAAACGTAGGCGATATTATTGCTCTAAGCGGTGGAGCTAAAGGAACCTGGGGAGCTGGCTTCTCCACCGGCGCACATTTACACTGGGGAGTAAACACCGGCAAAGCGTGGGTAGACCCTAAAACATTAAACCCTATATCGTTCGACGAAGCTAAAAGTAAGGATACGGAAGAAATGTACGTCATTAGAAACGTAGATACAGGACACGTCTACACAGTCGGAAAACAGTACATTCGCCATGAGCCTTGGATGCCAGGAGCTGAATATGTCGCCCGTGTAGTTAGCGCAGACGACAAAATTATCCAATCTTCAGACAACGAATTTCTGTCAGTCCTAGACAGCTTCGCAATTCCACGCGACAAAGCTTTAGCTGTCGTAGGTGGCAAATATTGGTCGCGTGAAAAAGACATTCTAGACGCTATTATCGGAAAGAAATAGAAATGCCTAACGAAAAAACACGCGCATATATTTATCGCATATTATTGGCTATTTCTCCCGTAGTGGCTTTCTATGGCTTTTTAACACAGGAAGAAATCACGCTCTGGCTGGGTGTAGCTTCTACCGTGTTGAACATTCTTCCCGTCATGAACACTTCTACTAAAGATAATGGATAACGGCCAAACAGCGGCCGTTATTACGCTGCGAGAAGTATACGACGCCGTGGTAGGTCTTAAGGTAGAGCTGGACGGTATTCCAAAGATAGCCGCCGACCACGAAAACCGTATTCGCGACTTAGAGCGAAAAGTCTGGTCTTACAGTAGTCTGGCGGCTATCGGTGGCGCAGCTTTAGCGCAGATAGTTAGCTATCTTCTGCGGTAAGTTCTTTACCTTTAGCTGTAATAGCGTCCAGGACGGCTTTAGGCGCGTTCTCAGACTTAGCTAACGCATAGAGTCCGCGGGCTCCGTTAGCGTCTTCCAGCTTCGCTATTTCTTCAGGCCAGTTTATTAGTGGCTTATCCCACGCTTCAGGCTTAGCAGGTGGCGTTACACCGCGTTCTACCTTGCCCATTTCTTCACGGCTCGCACGCTTCGAACCGTGTAAAGCCATATTAGCCAAGGCTCGACCAATAGCCGACGTCTCACAGTTCTCCAGGGCGCTAGTCTTATTAGCTCCGTAACCGCCGTCCACTTCGAACGCGTAGCCAGTCGCTTTAGGAAGTCCCAGACGGTGGTCTTCCTGTGTTGTATAAAGACGTGCCTTGACGACCCACAGGCCGCGCTCACGTTCTTCCTTAGTCGTCATATTCTCAGTAACTATACGACCGTCTTCGTAGAGCGTGTAGAACTTCTTAATTCGAGTCTCTACCAGCTCATAATCTGCCAGGTTAAAGTTAGCCATTCTGTCCTTCTTTCTAGTTAGTCCCTGTCTACGACTATTACACAGTCACAGACGGGAGTAGGTCCAATAATGTCACGAACCTGGTCCAGGCTCAACGACATCATTCGTTTATATATTTCGTGTCCTTCACATAACTTGATAATCACAAATAGAAGTGTATAGTCCACTACAGACAAAAAGAAGCCCCGCCTGGAACTCAACTCACAGGCGGGGCAGGTAACTAATGTTGAAGGACAGTTAGCTGTTACTAAGTATAGTGGCAGCGGCGGACTTTCACCACAATATCTAGGAGTAAAGCCCGTGTTTGACGATATGCCTACACACCCAGACTTCAGCGAGAAATCAGCCTGGACACCTGACCAATACGCCGAAGTATTCCAGCTGACGGAAGCGGACCGTAAACTTCTAGCGCAGCAATTCCCAGACCAATGGGCTGAACCGTCGTTCTACGACACGCGGGAGCTGCTAGAAGCCGACCCGAACGAAACCCTAGCAACCAGCTTCCTGAGACGCTCAGACGGCGTACACGCGATATATCCAGGCTGCCACACAGCCATATACGGCGAACCAGGCTCAGGTAAAACAATGTTGGCTAAATACGCCACAGCCCAGGCACTAAAAGACGGCTACAAAGTCGCCCATATAGACATAGACGACAACCGTAAAGAAATCGTCGCCCACGACGTCCACAAATTCGGGGCAACAGCCGACGAAATGATAGCCCGCTGGAAACTATCCCAGCCAGACAGCCTAGAACGCTTAGACGCGCTCTGGGAACGTCTCACAAACGACGGCTTCGACCTAGTCATAATCGACTCTATGGCTTCACTAGAAGGCCTTACAGCTGCCGACGCAAACACCGGCCTGGACTTCGTACAACGTATCTACCTTCCCTACGTTAAACGCCTAATGAACGCCAATATCGCGGTAATCAGTATCGACCACACAGGCAAAGACAAAGACCGGCGCGGAGCTATGGGCTCCACCCAGAAACTAGCTAAATCAGACCTGGCCTTACACGTCGTCGTACCAGAGTCCGGCGAAGGACTCACGCCAGGAGAACTAGGACACGTCGCTATCTACGTCGATAAAGACCGCTACGGCGTCACGAAAGCCAACAGTCAACTACGCGAATACGCTAAAGGCCATATGCGCAGCCTATTCGGTACGTTCACTATCCCAGGCACAGGTTTACAGGACGCCACAATAACCAGCCCTAAACAGGACGTACCAAACAAAGTTCGCTACGACTTCCGCTAATCAGAAATAAAGGGCGTGTCGGACTTGACAAGGCCACCAGAAAATAGAGAAGGTGGTTAAGTCAAAGTCTCTAACCTAATCTTCTCCCTTCCGGCGGCGGTAAGACCGCCGGAAAAGGGAAGATAGGAAAGGGAAGTAACTCTATATCGAAAGAAGGACAAAATGGCATTACTAAAAATTGAGTCAGGCACCGTTAAAAGACACGTCGGCAGCCGTGGCGCTTTCGTCGTCGAAGAACAGGTAACACTCCCAGACGGTCGCAGCTTCCCAAAGGCTTACACCGTATGGGCTGAAGGTGAACCGCCAGCTGTAGGCGCAATCGTCGCCGTTACTGGAGTATTCTCCGCTAAGACACGCGAATACGCAGCACCCAGCGGAATGAAAACCGCGGTAGATATTAGTCTTAATGAACCAGAAGTTACGACGCTTCACGCCGTAGCTCAGCCAACAGTAGAGGAGCTACCTTTCTAATGTCAGAAGAAAAGAAGCTAACGCCAGCACAGAAACTAAAACTGGCAGAAGCAGAAATCGTAAAGCTTAAAGAACTTATCTTCAAGCAAACAGAAGAACACGCCCGCGAACTATCCACCCGTGTAGCAGAAGCACAAAACACTACTTACACACTTGGTTACGACGAAGGCTTTCGCGACGCTTCCAATATCGCAGCTGCTCAGAAGGCAGACGCCGGTATAGCCCGCTTCTTCCGAAAGTAAACTGTAATGCTTCGCGTATGGATACCAGGCCACCCGAAACCGCAAGGCTCCAAGATAGCCGGACGGCGTAAAGACGGCACATTATTTATGCGCGAAGCAAACAGTAAAGCCAGACCCTGGCGTAACGTCGTTATCGAAGCGTTATCTAAAGAAGCACCAGACACACTAGAAGGCCCAGTCAGAGTATCGGCTAACTTCTATATGCCAATGCTGAAGAACCCTATCCCGTACCCTGTGACACGCTCAAGCTACGACGTAGACAAGCTCGCAAGAAATATCCTGGACGCCTTGACCATAGCCAAAATAGTTGGCGACGACAGCCAGGTAGTAACGTTAGTAGCCACTAAGGAATATAGCGAACGACCAGGCGTACAGATAACAGTAGAGAACTACACAGAATTCCTAGACCGCTTCTGGGAATAACCAACAGAATGAAGGACAGTATGGAATACGCGATAACTTATGAACAGCTAATAGAAATAATGATGACAGCCTACAAAGACGGATACCAGGCAGCAAGTAAAGAACAAAGTTACGACCCTGGACTATCAACAGCGTGGGATAAAGCCTACAAAATATTAGGTATCTAACCATTATCAACAAACGAAGGACAGACAATGCTAAAGAACACTATTCGCTGGACAGTAGCAATAACACTAATCGCAGCCACAACCGGATACGCAATCGGCGGTATCTGGATACTATGGGCATATGTCACAGCACCATAAAGACAAGAACTGGTCAAAATATGTCAAGAAAGCCAGAGCAATACTCAGAGCCCAGCTCCCCCTACCTTGCGTTGAATGCGGTAGCCCTGTATATCCAGACGATAGCTGGGACGTGGGACACCTGTTCGCACTCTCAGAAGGTGGAGATGTTGGAAGCTATGGCGCATCTCACCGCAAGTGTAACCGAAGTGCTGGCGGAAAACTTGGAGCGAAGCAAACAAACCAGCGACGAAAACAACTAAGACAATGGTAGATATCAGACACACAGCAGCCTACGAATGGGGCTACGAAAAAGGTGAACAGGCTGAACGTGAGCGCATTATAAGCGACATACTTGAAACAGAATGGAAGTGCGGACACCCAGACTGTGACGCAGATAAAACAGAAGTTTGTTACCCACGACAAGAATTATTTGCGCTTATCAAGAAAGAAAAACAATAATGAGCGTTTCTTTTGAAGACGCCAACATCCCCCGCGACGTAGTCAGTCAAACTTTTTCTTTCGGCGGTCGGGAATTCCCTACGCTTGAAGAATTGGCTGTGTTTGCGCGGGAAGACGGCACGAAACCGCTTCACGTTTCAACTTTCGAAGGCTCTGAAAACTTCGCTGAAGAATTTCTGGTCGGCTGTCGTATGTTGGGCTTCGAACCTACTCCGCAACAATGGAAGTTAGCGTCAGCGTTGAACGCGTGGGACCAGGAGCGTGAACGTCCCGCCCAGCGTACGGTAGGTATCTGTGTACCGCGTCGTGCTGGTAAGACGACAGCGCTTCTGGCTATTGCGGTCGGCAGGTGTGCTGTACGTCCTGGCTATACGGTGCTGTTTACTGCTCAGAGTGGTACGAAGGCGTCGGCGCGTTTCTTGGAAATGGCTCGCACGCTTGAACGGAAGGAGCCGGACCCTGATAAGCGGGGCTTCCGCATTATGCGCGGTGCCGGTAATCAGAACCTGACTTTCTATAACGGCTCCCTGTTCCAGGTATTGCCACCGAAGCCGGACGCTTTCCGCGGCGATAGTGGCGACCTTATCCTGTTGGACGAAGCCCAGGAACACACGGCGGACGTGTCGGCGGAGCTGTTAGGTGCTATTTTGCCGACTATGGATACGCGCCCAGGCGCTCAGTTAGTGGTAGCTGGTACCGCGGGGGAGCGTCGCAGC
>OGVT01000049.1_pt1 | contig 13536 bp, 20 predicted proteins | sample 1575831 | NCBI WGS metagenome assembly OGVT01 (sample SAMN07581542, study PRJEB24739) | freshwater metagenome | place: Singapore | collected 2015-04
GTTTCCCAGTCACGATATAGTACGGTTCAAAAGGCTGCTGTACTGCAGCTCGTGAACTCCGGTCACGGTCTCAGGAAATTCAAGTGTTGTGCCGTCAATGGTCGCCTGCACGTAGTTGTTCGCGCCGTATCCAATAACGCGGATATCCTCGCCGTTAACGCTGTCAAAAGCGGTGCTGCCAATAGCGTCGGCGGCCGGGACCACGTACAGCTCGGTAACGCCGTCCTCTGGTAGGTCTAACTGTAGCGGGCGGAACCCGTCGTCGATTAGACCGTAGTTAAGAAGATCGTCGCCGGACGTACCGGTGGTGCGGTAGTCCTGCCACAGGCTGCGGACACGGGCTGGCTGGCTATCGACAACAGCGAACAAGATGCTCTCGCCGTGGTCAGGCAGGCTGAAGTATCCATTGCCGCAGCTGAACGTGCCCTCAATTGTCAGGTCACGCCAGACTGCCATTCCGTAAATGGTTTCCAACGCTTGGTTCAGGCTGGGCGCAAAGCTTTGGCCCGGGGCGACGTAGCCGCTGAGCTGAGCATTTAGTTGTCCGAGTGTGGTCGCGTGCATTACTTCTTGGGTTTGACTTTGACGTCTCCGCTATGCAGCTCCTTTTTGAGCTTATTCTGCTGTTTGCTGCTGAGGGGGCTAACCTTGCTCAGGAGGTACGCGACTTGCTTTTTGGTCTTGGTCTGCATTGCGGCTTAAATTTACAGGAAAAGGGATTCGTGGTCAAGAATAGATTACCACTTACCGACTGGGCATTTTTCTGAAGCCATCCGAAGTTTGGCGACCGTTGAACAGCCGCACAGTCTACACTTTCCAGTATCAGCAAAGGATGTGGGATCCCAGAAATCACAAGATTTGCATGTTTCTAAACGCTGGTCATATAATTCTTTGGGGGTAATCTTGAACCCAGACCCAGCCCAATCTGAAAAACTTTTTGAAACTGATCTTAGTTTTTCTTTTAAGGTAGGATCTGTTGTTTCTTCAATCTGCTCTTGTTCTCTTTTTTCTCTTTCGAGACTATAGTATTTGTTCCTTAACTTTACCCATTCTTCGGTGGGCATTTTTAAGGTATCACCGTCTCGATCACACAATGACAGAACCTCTTCATAGTAGCCTTCTGGCCTTATAGAGGAAAAGGCTTCGAGATCTTTTATTGAGAAATGTTTATAACTAGATTTCATTCCGAAATTATGGTGGTGCGTTACTGACGCAAGCTAGGGAAAAGCTCCAAGCAGTGTAGCCGGGACTCTCACAATTGGGATCTACTGATACTGTTACAGATTCTGCACCCTGTGGTAAATACAATAAATGAGTTACAGAACCAGAAATACAACCACTTGAAAAAGTCTGCCCGCCAGCTGTTACCGTTATTGCGTCTTTAACAGCAATTGCATTAAAGTATATTTCAAGAGTTGTTTCAATACCGACTCTATCTAATTGAAATGTGTTTGAGTATGGCTCTCCCCCACCGTCATCTGATCCGCTGAAATCACACGGAGGAACACAACATGCACAACTGACCTTGTCATTATTGGTGACAACGCGCTTTATACCCAGCGCCTCATTGTATTTTATGATCGGCATAACCTATTCAGCCTTTGATTTATTCACACGATTCAGTTTCGATCCACTCCAAAACACCTGAAATAACTCCAAGCACATGCAATTTGTTGCCAGACGGTGGGTCAGGTAATCTGTAGTTAAGTTGTTGGCGCGATGGCGCACTAGCGCCCGACATAAATATTGGCTTATCTTCTAAAATTCTATTAGTCACTGAAGGTGGCACACTGGACGGCGCTACGTCGCCACCTTTCTTGGATATGAAATTATCGAGAGTTTTCTCAATAAACTTAGACATGTCATTTTCTAACTGCTTCTGAATGGCACCAGCTTCCGAAACAGCGGCTCTGATCTCTCTGGTAGACATGCCTTTTGTGTCAATACCGTATTCTTTAGCCGCTGCTCTGGCCTCTTGCTTTTCGATAGCCCCTTTCGTCATTTTTGTATTTCGAGCAGCGGCTTCTTTTGCTTTTCGTTCTTCACGCTGCGCCTGTTCCTTAGCGCGTCGTTCTTCACGTTGCGCCTGTTCCTGTACGCGTCTCTGTTCGCGGTCGCGGTCAGAACTTGACAGATTATCTTGTTTGTTTTCTTCAGCCATATATTAAGTTAGTTTAAATCTGCTGCGTCTACCACTACGGCGGAACAGCGGAACCAACCCCATTTATACGGGCTTACCTCAGACTTAACAACATATTTACCTCCGGCAGGAATCGCAGGAGGAGATGTTGCTGACAAAGTTTTAGGGTTTATATCTGCTGTTAGTTCGTGCTCTGATTTCTGTTGGAGAAGTACATAAGGAAAGTTTTGTGTCGGTCCGGTTGTTGTCAATACGTTAGCCGTTGCTTTTTTCTTCTTCAATTGAGCTCCAGTTATTGGCATTGGACCGTGAATTGTCGGCGGTATTGTAACGGCGTTAATGCGGCTACCCAATGCATAGCTTGAACCCTTACCTGTTGTTTTATCGTATGTTGATGTTGATGGGGACCAAGACTGACTCGCGGACCAGTTAGCGCGAGCCTGTACACTGACATTACCTCCGGTAAGGACAATGGTATGGGATACCGGTTTAAATGTAGGCCATCTCTGAGCCCCTAACTTACTTAGTATTTGACTTTCGTTAATAATACCGCCGCTAGCTTTAAGGAAGAAATAATATGCGGTTGCTGAAATATCAGCACCCCATGGACGCTCGATATCAATAACAAGTTCTGGGTTAAGTGTGGCGGATGATTCTGCGGTTGCGTTTTCCTGTCCGGTAAGCCCATAGGATGTCCCTGAGCTTGACCCCTCCCATTCTGAGTTATATTCTCCTTCCGCCAAGTCTTCGGACCACACTACAGATATGCTTTTAAGAACGTCTGGTAGTCTGAGGTCAACCTGAATCGGAAAGCTGACCATGTAACTTGAAAGAGCAGATGTGGGCTCCTGTTCTTTTATCTTCAGTGATCTGTCTTTGTTAATCGCCCTATACGAGACGTTCGGCTCAGTAAAAGTCGTTGGTGGTGCAACCATCTGTTCGGTGCGGATAATTGCGGCGTCAATTGTTGGGTCCCACTCTGCGCTTTTAAGTTCCGGCCAGCTGTCAACTTTTACCGTTTGGACAATAAACTTGCCATCTCCGATTGGGGTAGCAGCTGACTCAGATACCAATAAGCCAGATTCGATTGCTGAGTTTGTCGATAACTTCTCATCGACTTTTGCTATTGTTCCTTCGACATAAGCTCGCTGAACTTGTGGCAAAGCCACGTTAGTTACATTTTCACGCTTGACGACTTGTTCTTTATAGACAAATTGATTGACTTGTTGGTGTGTTCTGGATATTTCTCCAGTAGCTAGTGACGGAGGGAGCGCAGAACCAACTTTATTTACAGACTGCGTTGTGGTTTTATATTGGGGCTCTGCCTTAAATTTTTCTGGAACAGTATCTGGTTTTTCAACGCTGTATACTGCATCTGTAAAAATACTCGGCACCTGAGTCTTACGAACAACATATGTTCCGTCTCCAAGAGCTTCACTATCAATATCAACCGTAGCGGATGCTGGTTCTGTTGTATCTCCGATCTGTAGCGTTTCAGTAATTGTCGCTACTTGCTTAACACTATTAGTCGCCTTTTGTGTAAGTGACTTCGGTAAAACAGTTGCGTCACGTTTTGTGGTGCGCTTACGTTTGACGAACTTATTTTGCTGTTGTTCTGACTTCGCAAGTTCTCCAGTTCCTAGAGTCGGCGGTTCAGCGGTTCCGATCTCACTAGCTTCTTCAGTAGTGGTCGGCACAATTGCGCGAAACTTTTCTGGAATGCGATCTGGTATTTCAGCCGCATAAGATTCGGCAGTGAAAAGTTCTGGTACTTCGGTCTTGGTGACCACGTAGCTTCCATCTCCCAAAGCTTCGCTCTGGATATCTACAGTGGCTGAAGGCTGTTCAACAGTATCTCCAGACTGAACTGTCTGAGTAATCGATGCCAGTTGCTTCTCGTTGGTTGTTGCTTTTTGACCCAACGAAATTGGTAGACTGCTACGATCTCTTGTAGCGGTTCGGACAAGCTTTACGTCTGGATTGAGCTGGTCTTCTTTGACCGAAAGCTCCGATCCGGTAAGGGTCGGCATCTCAGCTTTGCCCTCAACAATCTGCTCGACCACTTGTTCGGGAACAAGGATCTGGAATTTCTCTGGCAACGGATCATTACGCTGTGCCGTATAGGATAGCTTGTCGTCAAGGAAAGCCTTCTCGACATACGTGTGTACCTCAGCAACGTACAACGAGTTCAGCTCCTGTTGGTCAATTAACTGTTGTTGGCGGTCGAAGAAAACGTATTCGATGTCATCGAACTTATCCTCTGGAACGTTGGGCATTGGTGTACCAAACGGGATATCCAGCGGTTGGAAATCTGCCCGTGGCGTAACGTAGGATCGCTGGACAACGCGAAATTCGCGCCCGCCAGCATTGCCGACGATGTTGCGATAACCAGAAGAGAAGTTGTAGAGATCCTGATTCTCGCGGTCTGCTGCGTAGAAGAACTCAAATATGCCGTCTCGCTCAATGTCAACTGACTTAATAAAGACCAGCTTATGGTCAGGCCATTTCTTGGAGTTTGGATGCGGGGTTCCGTATTCAGGAAACTCGGTGCGGTTGCAGTCCCTTACCTCACTGAACAAGACATCACCTACAAGCGGTGTAGGGAACAGCTTGCGGTCTTGTCTGTACGGTGCTTGTGGTAGTTGAGATATTGCCATAAATTAAAATCGTTAGACTCCAGTTCCTGTGAGGTTGATTATAAACGGATTTTCGTCCCCGTCACTATTAATAATTCTAAGCGCAGCCGAACGCGTTCCCGGACCTCTTGCAGTAAACTGCACACTAAATACCGTGGAACTGTTGGGTAAGACATAGACTGCTGGATATGAAGTCACTAAAAAATCGCCTTGGTTAGGGCCGTCAAAAACTTCAACACGTGGCTGCCCGCTTAAAATTAGACCGGGGCTGGCTGTGTTTCTAATTGTAAAAATTAGAGACTTGCTTGAATTTACTGAAACCGAACCAAAATCCTTAGTGCTGTTATTAGCTAAAATAGTATTAGCTGGTTGCTCAACTTGTATCTCTCCTGATTGGTCTACCGTACCGGTAATATTAAACACAAAAGGATTTTTATCGGAATCACTATTTGGAATTGTAATTGTTGCTTGTTTTGTACCAGTAGTGTTAGAACCAAACTCAACTGTAAAAGCAGTATTAGTAAATTGATTAATATACCCAGCAGGTTGACTCGAGATAGAAAAACTTACTGTGTCCCCACTTAGTAGTACTTTGGGGTTGCCTAATAAAGCTAATCCAGATGAACCATAATTTTGAATTGTGAAAGTTCTGTTTAGGTTGTAACCAGCATAAACATTACCTAAATCAAATGTACTATTAAGTGGTATATTAACACCGTCTCGCTCCACGGCAATTTCTTCGGGGAAAACACCAAAATTTAACTTAAAATTACCAGTTATTGTTTTTGATTCTATGGGGGAAGTAGCAACACCTACAGACCTCATCCACGAAAAACAAACTAGAGGGCATGTTGTTGCGGGCAAGTAACCAGTAAAAGTTCTTTGTTCAGATCCGTTAATAGTATACGTAGCTGGATTACTTACAACAACATTTTCGTTAAAAATAGTTGTATATAATGAGCCGTCAAGATTAAACACCTTAGTATAAACTTCAAAGGTTGCACTATCCAAGAGTGGTGTGTTACTAAAAAACTCCATGTACATGTCCGCAGTCCCTTTAACTGGGACTTGCTCATCGGCAATGTAAGCGAACATTGATCTAATAACAATCTGGTAATTCTGTCCAGCGCCAACAGTATCCTCGCCTTCAACATACATAAAGCGATTAGCTTCTCTAATGGTATCTTGCGCCTGTACTTTGACTGGGTTTGTGCCGAGTGTTTTAACCCAAAAATATTTCCAATTCCAATCCTCACTGTCCGCACCAGCACAATTTACCGGTAGAACAACTGTGCTACCGGACGGAGTAGTGTACGTAGCAGAGCAATCTGTTCTTAGTATAGGCATTAGTCTTTAACCAATATTGTTTTTATTACTGTTGTATTGGCAACACACATACTAACAGTGTATTCACTCCAACCACTAGGAATGCCTCCAGCTGGGGCACCATCAATAGCAGAGTACGGAATTGTGGTGCTAAAAGATACTGTCCCATTATTGTTTCCAAAAAAGTAACCGTTCGGGCTTGATACGCCAGTCCCACCTAAAGATACTGGAAGAGCCGTTGAAGATAGAAGTTGGTTTCCGTTGCTTGTGACCACACCAGCGGTCGTCGGTACCACAGCGTTTCCTCCGCCAGTGAGTCCGTCAATGTCTGATGCTGGAATTTTCAAAACAGACTGCAATTCTGTCCCGTCGCTTGTCACATATCCAGCAGGTGGAACCGTAGCGTCACCACCTCCGGTGGGGAGGCCGTCAATATCATTAGCAGGAATCTTTTCAACAGAGCTCAAATTTACTCCGTTACTTATTACGTACCCAGCAGCTGGTACGGTAACAGTGTCTGGAAGATCATCAATCCTGCTGGCGGGAAGATTACCAATTGTTCCAGCATTGAGTGGAAGACCAGTGCAGTTTGTTAAGGTTCCACCAAGCGGAGTACCTAAATAAGGTAAATTAAGCTGAGGTGAGTTTGCAAGAACAACAGCTCCTGCGCCAGTTGACATTGTTGTTCCCGTACCCCCATTTGTTACTGGAAGAGTGCCTGTAACGCCAGTCCCAAGAGGAAGTCCGGTACAATTGGAAAGATTACCAGTCGAGTTCCCAGTTCCACCGTCTGCTATAGATATAGGCGACGAGAAGGTGTTTCCGCTACCGAACGTCTTATTGGTTATTGTCTGGGTAGCATTTGTCCCGACAAGATCTCCAGAAGGTTTTGTAATAGTACTAAAAGCTGAAGTGCCACTAGCTGTAAGAATACCAGACGAAAATGTAGTCGCACCGGACCCGCCGTTAGAGACTGAAATAGCTCCTCCAACACCAGTCACAAGAGTAAGGGGTGGGCTCCAGTACGGAGCGGCTGAACCGTCAGAGGTCAAAACATAACCAGCGGTGCCAGCGTTCAGCAAAGATGTAGAACCACTTCCAGACTGATAAGGTATAGAGCCAGCAGAACCGCCAGCGATATTAGTGGCGGTGGTGGCGAGCGTCGCGGTTGCGGCGTTACCCTCTGTATCTTGGTTCAGAGTCGGGAAGTCAGCAGCAACAGCAATCGAAGGCGAACCAGTTCCGGTTGTGTTTTTCAGGATTCCGGTGCTGAGATTTTCTAACGAAACGCCGTTAATCTTTTTAACGGTGAGTACACCGCTCAAATCAGTGACGTCTCCAGTATGGGTGACATTCGAGACTTTGGTGGTATTGGTAACGTGCTGGTTATAGATGGCTGCGCTCATTAAACCGCTCGTTGTGCTCGTAGCGGTTGGGATAATATCGGAACCGCCAGTAATGTGCGTGCTTGCGTGGCTAGACGGAATCGAAACCCCAAAATCTGAGATAACTAGGGTATAGGCTTCCGAAGGTGCGGAATCCGAGACGGCCAAAGTATATGTGTCGGATGGCATAGTCTTAGACTGGCGTGGGATCTACTGGTGTTCCTTTGGTAATGTTGGCTCGCACCGTTACTGAACCATAGAGCAAACGCTCCATGACTCCGTTGCGACGCATGAAGATGTCGTACTCATAGGCTGTTGATGGTTTGAGCAATAGGGTTTTATCTTCTTGTAGATTGAAGGCTACCTGACCGTTGTCGCCGTTGTCAAGAACAGTCGCAGTGAAAGACACAATTTCTTTCTTGGTGCTGGTCTCGCGAATGTCAGCGTAAAAATTAAATGCGGATCCAGCCGGAGCAAGATCAATGGGCTGACCAAACTGATTCTGAATCGTCAAAATAAAGTTGTACTCAGCTGCGCGGTCAATGGTAATGTCGTAGTTGGCGGCTAACATGGTTCAGGAGATTGCGTTTGCGACCAGTCTGGCGCGTTTAATTGTGATGTCAACTGTTGCATCGGGATTTGCAAGAACAAGCGTAACAACATCATTAGTTGCCAACTCGATCATCCAAGTCGTAACTAACTTACCTTCTTGCGCGTTACTGCCAGTAAAGGCACGGCATTCAGTGGCTGGAATAGGAGTCCCGTTCTTGGCGAGACGGATAGCCAGCATCTGGTTGTTTCCGGCTGTGCAGTCGGCACTACCGTAGACCCAAAAGATTCTGGTGTCGTTACCGGTATAACGGAGCCCAAGACGATTGTCGGTAAGGGCGGTGAAGTTGACAACGGTGCTGGAGTCTAGTGTGCCGTTCACGCCGGACTCGTAAAAGGTTCCAGCAACTACCACGTCGGTAACGGTGGTGTTATTCTGGATGCTGACCTGTCCGCGAGCTGGATTGCCAAGCTCCATTAGGCTGGTCAGCTGACTAATCGTAATACTCTTTGGCGAGCGACGATCACCCTGCTCGGCAATAGCCATCTTGTCGTCCAGAGTCAGGAATCTGGCTTCGGGCAGTGTGTTAATGTCATCGAGGGTGGCCATTGTGTTTTAGCTTATAGTATTTTTATGGTTAAGATTCTTTTCTATAAGCAAGCTATTTAAACGCAAGCGCTACTCAAGTATTACTGCGGTCGCTATTACAAGCGCCGCAGGAACAAATAAGTCGGCAACAAATGATTTTATGGTCCAAAATCTTGGATCTAAACCACCGAGCAAAGGCATATCTTTACGGAGCCCGCTATATGAATTTTCAATGTTACGATACTCGGCCTGTGCTATTTCTCGCCCTATATAAAAAGAAATTGAAATAGCAGCGCCGGAGTACCAGTTTTCAAGTAACAAATACCCAAGAATCTGTAACAAGAAACAGATTGCAATATGGGAAATGTTAATGAAATTTTTCATTAGTTTATCCGAGCCATGCGAGCCATTGCTGGTACTCAGCTTCCGATAAGGCTTGGTGGTCGAAAGGTTGCTCTTCTGGCTGCTCTTGGCCCTCTTCAACTTGCGCTGGAGCGGGCTTGTGGAATTCAACGATGCGGGTGGAGCCGTTAAGCGAGAACTCGTAGGTTGCCGAATCTTCGGTGCTTGAGATGAGTGTTTTCATAAGATTAAGCGTAGAATGGGATCTTGCGGTTGGTTCCGTTGATGCTAACTTGCAGGTATCCAGCCACTTGAGCTGGAAGCGCGCCACTGGTTCCAGCAGTGGCGGTACCTGCGGTTGTTGCTGACTCAACAGTAATATCCCCAGCGACATGAAGTTTTGTTGCTGGAGTGGTCACGCCAACACCAAGATTTCCAGCCGCGCTAATGCGGACCTTTTCACTTGGTGATCCACCGTTAGATGTTGAAAAAGACACACCATGTACATTGTCAGCAGCTCCTCGGACGGTATTTATGGTTACTCCGTTAGAACTATTTGTGCCAATGAAAATTGTCGATGTGACTCTATCGTTGGTGCTAGATCCGTTTAAGACAGTCAATCTTGCAAGATTTGAACTGCTACCAACAAGAAGGTTTCCGCCAGATGTTATTCTAACTCGTTCCGTTGGACTTGCGCTATTATCTGCTGATGTGTGAAATGTAATTCTCGCTGGCATGTCACCAGCAGTCCTAATTGCAGTTCCGTCTCCATCGGTACTGGTCCCTGCTCGGCTTGCAGTAAATACCGTTCCGACAGTGTTTGATGCCGCGCCAAATGTGGTGAAGTCTGTTGTTCCAACAGAAAGGATTCTATATTCAGTCCCAGACAGCAATGTTGTTGCGGATTGCCCAAGAGTGCCATCTGATGAAATTATGATCCACCCTCCTTCTCTGTAGTTTGCGCCATCGTAACCCCTTCCAATGAAAGTGGCTAAATTATCACCACTATTTATTGGTAATGGAACTGCCGCAGTGCCTCTGGCTTTATCTCCCAAATAAGCGTAAACATATGAGTTGTCGGAAAATGTCCTATTCCGAACCCCAGCATGAGTTGTGACAAGTCCATCGTTGGCGATTACAAATGGCGTTGTGTCGGTAGTTGTTGAGTCCTCAACAACAAGAGCGTTTCCAGCACCAGTTTGAGTAATGCGGACAGCATCGTTCTCCGATCCATCTAGCACGGTAAGCTTTGCGGCTGGCGTAGTGGTTCCGATCCCAACATGACCAGAGGAAGTAATCCTCATGCGCTCAGTGATACCACCTTGCTCTGGAGCGGTAACAAACGAAATTCGTGCTGGCATATCACCAATCACGCGATACACAGTGCCAGTGCCATCGGTGCTTGTTCCTGCGCGAGTAGATGTAAAAACGGTTCCGACATTGTTGTTGGCTGCACCAAATTGGGTAAAGTCCGTAGTTCCAACTGTCAGGATTCTATACTCAGTTGCATTTGCGATTGTGGTTGCGGCTTGACCAATTTCACCATCTATTGCAACACGAATTCCCGCAGCATCAACATACTTTGTGCCGTCAAATCCACGATATGTTTCAAAGTATAATTGGTCACCTGACTGCACAATCGTTGGAGTGACAGCGGATCCTCTAGATTTTTGGGCGATTATGCCATACGATGTATTATTCTCTGTATGCGTAAATTGCGTAAAATTACTACGCATAGATACCGCGCCATCATTTGCAATGACAAACGGAGTGCTGTCTGCATTAGCGGAATCCTCCACAACTAAAGCATTCCCGCTTCCAGTTTGAGTAATGCGAACCGCATCGTCAGCAGTATTGTCCGTGACGGTGAGCTTCGCGGATGTGGCTTGTGCAGTTCCGACGAGAACCTTTCCACCGAAAGTCCAGTTGCCGCCAGCGGCAATGCTGGTAATCGCGCCGATCTTTCCGACGATCCAGCTCCATAAGGTGGATAGAGTCGCTTTCTTGCTAACATTAGCAGCGGATGCTTGGGCAACACCAATTGCATCAGCATCAACAACAGAGCTAACAGCCGTTGATAAATTGATAGATTGACTTACTGCAAGTGCACCATTGGTATCGAACTTAGCTAGTTTTCCAGCGTCTGACGCTCCATTTTCTCCATCAGTTGCCCCAAGTGAGACAAGGGTCGCTGGGAGATCTGCCTCAATAGCATTGTTGACAGCATCATTGCTGTTCTCCATCGCGTTAAGAGCGATTCGAGCGTTGACAGCTACGGAAGAAAGTTCGGTACTTGGAATTGGGAACTCGGTAAAGGACATAGTATTATAGGTTGAGAGTTAGAGCATCTCCGTCAAAAGTAAGGGCATAACCGTTAAGCATAAGGATTGTTGGTTCGTTAAACCGTCTTATATTCTGAGCGGTTATTGCGTATAGTAGGCTCATCTTTAATCCTAGTTGCATTATAGTGATTTATAAAAAACGGCTGTTCCTGTGATTTTTCCAGTAGAGTTTCCTGTAATCTGGAACGGAGTAAACAAAACGTATCCGGCTGGCCATGTGACTCCGGTCTGTGTACCAGACAATAGCGGGACCTCAGAAGAAGTAAAAGCGGTAGATATTGTCGAGTCAATGACAAAAGACATGGCGCAATAATCGCCAGCCGGAACTGACTGGTTGATTCCGCTGATGATCACACATCCGGCCTCTCCGAACGATTGTTTGTCGATATTGTTGGTCATGCCGGTATTCTATGATTTTAATGGCTGGTTGTCAATTACGTTTAAATGAAATCAAAAATGTCAGCCCCTACGTTCTGTAAGGCGAACTCTAAATTCTGCTCAATTAGCTGAATTTTATCCCCGTTAATGGTGATGCCAGAATTGTCCCACGTTAGGGGGCCGCCGCAACGCCGAAAATAAACGATCTGACCAGAAGTCCACGGCGCAATAGAATTGGATTGGATAGTAATTTGACACCCACTATTATTGGTGAGTCGGTGCTTAATACCGGCATTTTCTGGTTTAATCGTTATATTATCTGAGGACACTGATGTGATCTCAATAATAGAGGTATCCCCATCCGCACCAGCTGGTCCTTGGGCTCCAGCATTAACGCTGAGAGTTAGTTCGGTGCCGTCTACAACGGTCAGTTTGTATTCGTTGGAAGCCATTATACGTTGCTAATGTTTGATGTAGACTTTACTGATCCGTAAAGAAGTTTGGTTACGGTCTCATCAGTTTGAGTCCAAAAGAAGTCCCACTTGTAGTTTCTGGTGGGGCTGATGAGTTTGGTCTGCTCATTTGTTAAGGAAAACTTAAGAGTTCCATCTCCAGTAGGAGTAACGGTAAAGGCAGCAATAAGTGGCTTCTTGTGTTCCTCACGGATCTCAGCCTTAAAGGTAGAGCCGACAAAATTAATGGGATCGTCGTAGGCGTTAAGGACCCGCAACGTGAAGCTGTGGTCTTCGCCGCAGGAGATATTAAGATCGTACTTAGCCGCTGACATTACCGCACAAATATAGTCTCTGGACGGCTCTGTGTCAAGCTTTACTGCGGCCCGGACATTACTTTGGAGTACTCCAAGTACCTTTTATCAACAGCGTCCAAGAAACTTGCGGGCTTAACCGAGGGCTTAACCGCGGGTTTGGCCGGTGCTCTTTTGGCCTCGGACGCCATAACCGCGGCGGCCTCGTCCATACGTGTACGGATGCCGGAAGCGTTGTTCTTGTCTGCGTTCTTATACTCGTCAAAGTCAAGGTATTCCTTGGCCGCCGCTTCGTAATTGCCTTGCTTGAGCAACTTAATGGCCTTTGGAGACTGGGTAATATCGCCGCGGTAAGCGCCGCTAACGAGCTGGGCCTGAAGCTCTGGTGAGAAGGAACCGAACTTCTCTGAACCTACAAGACGATTAATTAATTTAATCTTCTCGCCCATTGCCTTGGTCGCGATCTTCTACGCGGTTGGTCGGTCAATCTTCTTACCGTAATAGGGGCTGGCCTTTAGGGCCTTGTCAGAACCATCGCCAATTAGCGTACCGATCCCAATAGTCCATTTCTTGTTGGTGTCTAGGTATGGTTCTGGTTTAAAACCCTCGTGCCGGGTAATTACAGCGAACGCGTCTGACTCTAGTCTTTTGTTTTCAGCCATTAGCTTAGGTAATCGGTTAGCGCGCTAGCATACGCCGCGGCCAGCTTGTTCATTTCCTTGGTGTACAGCTCTGTCTCTTGCTTGTTCGAGCCGAAGAAAGGCTCAAGAATAACTGCTGGGCAGCGGGTAATGCGCAAGAACATACCGCCTCGGTCGGATGCGTCGATTGGCTTCACGCCGCGGACACGGGCTTCCGGGAACTCCTGCTTGAACGCGTGATTGAAGCAGGACGCAAGCTTCTGGCCCTTAACGCTGCGGTGCCAGTGCAGCCACTCATGGCCGTTCGCAAAGGGTCCCGCGGAGTTAAAGTGCAGCTCAACAGCCACGTTAACACCTAGCTGGGCAAGGTGGTCTGAGAGCCAGCACATGGCTGAGCCGTAGCCTTTACCCTCGTACTAGCGTACTATCGTGACTGGGAAAC
>OGVT01000050.1_pt1 | contig 13312 bp, 12 predicted proteins | sample 1575831 | NCBI WGS metagenome assembly OGVT01 (sample SAMN07581542, study PRJEB24739) | freshwater metagenome | place: Singapore | collected 2015-04
AAGCGATATGAAGCCATCGCCAAGCAGTTGGAGAAAGAGCCGTTTAAGCCGTTCAAATCATTCGTTAAAATAGACGGCAAGCGTTATTATGTTACCCGATTTTTTGAGGACGTGTGCACGGCGCAATTCGTGGAGATCAGTGAGTGGAATAAGACGAAAGAGGACGGTGTAAAGAACTTACATTTGTGCGTTGCATCGTTATTGCGTGAAACGAAGTTTGGTTGGTTACCAAAAAAGTACAACGGTAAGGACCATGCAAAGCGTGCTACGTTGGTTAAGGAAAAGATGTTAGCGATTGAAGCATTGGGATTGTCCGCTTTTTTTTTGGCCAGTTGGGTGAGGTTGCTCGAAGATTTACCAACCTATTTGGACAAGGAAATTCAGACGTTGAAGGCGGAGATGGACGCCCTGACATTGGAACAGGATTCACCGAGCGATACGGTTGGATCGTTGTGATTGATAGGTTAGCTGGTAGCGACGTTCTGAAATGGAATGAAGTATTTGAACTGCCTGCGATTGAGTTCTTGAATTATGCAAGTTACCAAGTTGAGAAAAGTAAGCATGAAGCGTTTGAAATAAAGCGTCGAGCGAATGGGTAACTTTTTAGGATTTCCCATTTAATAAGTATGGCATTTATCGAGTTCAACGATGTGAGTGGTGCGTTCAATCCTGCGGTTGGTGGCGTTGGTACTTCCGACGTTGACAAAGCTTTTGAAGGAGTTGAAAAGGAAATAGTCGATTGGTGCAATGAACAAATCGAACTTTTTAGAAAGCAGATTGATGCAAACAAAAGCCGTGCGACGGGTAACTTACAACAATCGTTAATCGTTGCACCGATCAAAAGGTTTGGCAAAGGTTACGAAGTAGAAATCGAAGCACCTGCGTACTGGAAGACGTTGGAGTACGGTCAAAAAGGAACGGAAAGCAGTACGAAAGCACCTAATTCCCCATTCACGGTTAAGGAATACCCGAGGTTGGAGGATATGGTGAAGTGGGTACAATTCAAAGCGATGGCGAGTGGCAAGAATGACGTTTATTCTTTGGCTTCCCGAGTACGTAGAAGCATTTACAAGAAAGGAACGTATGCGCACCCATTCGTTCAACCAACGCTCACCGAAAACAGATTAAATGATTTAGCGCAAAGGGTTGCAGAATTTACCGCCCAAGCGATGACAGCAGTGATTTTTAAATGATATGGCAATAACGATAATAACCCAAGTAAATGAACCAAGGTTTTCACCTGCGGGAAATCCGTTGGTGTACGTGGTTGATAGTGATAATAAAACCGAACCGAACTTCCGATACGTTGCAAATGTTTCTATCAATGGAAACTTGGTGGCTAAGTTGAAGACGGTTCCAAGTGCTACCAATAGCAACTATGGACGCTTCAATTTTCAGGAAATTGTGCGAGGTTACTTTGAGGTAACGCCTGAAATGATTAACCCTGGATTTTCTTCACCTGAAAGTTTTGGATGCCCTACTCAATACATTGAGTTTGACGTTGAATTTGATGAAGAGTACACAGGTAGCACGCCAGCACCTACGGACGCTGAAACTGCAATCGTTATCAATGGGGCTTTTTCAACCTTTGATTTTATTCAATTCAAAGATACACCTTTTAAAATGAAATATTGGTTAGATCAAGATGCATTTGATACTCGATTGCCATTAACCAACCGACCACAATCAACCAAGGCTTACGCTTCAAATATTTACAATCAAAGCGGAAATCTTTATTGGTTATGTGATAAAAATTTGGAGGGTAATATTGATTCGATTAGATACCGTTATTACGATAGCACAAATACTTTGATACGTGAATATTTTATTTTTACAATCAACGGGCAAAGCCACGCATCGAGCGAACAAAACGAGTTCAATATGATTGCCGTTCCTTTTATGCCTTTCGACGTTCGTAATATTTTAGATACAATTACAAGTGATTCGCAAGGTGGCAATGCTGATTTTGTAGGTTCTTCGTACTATACCGTTACTGCTTTTAAAGATATTTTAGGAACGCAACAAGCGTCTATTGAATACAACGTTTTATTAACAGATGAGTGTTCACGCTTTGACTTTTCCGAAATTCATTTTGAGAACCAATTAGGTGGTGTTGATAGTTACGTGTTTACCAAGCCGAACCGAGAAAGGCAAAGCATCCAAAGGACGGAAGCGAGCCGACCATATTTGACTGATAGTTTTGGGGATGGTGGTGTTTATGGAAACTACACTAACTTTTCCAAGTACAACGCCCAAGTAGATTACTCCAAAGAATTTACCGTTTCTTCTGATTGGTTAACCGACGAAGAATTTGAATGGTTAGCGCAAATGGTACGCTCACCACGTCTTTGGTTACGCAAAGCATTTGAAACAGCAGATGGAGTTTTGGAATACTTAGTTCCCATTTTGGTAACCGATACTCAATACAATGTTTGGAAACGTGACTTCGATCAACTTCACACGTTAACCATGACTTACAAATTCACCTTTGATGAAGCGATGCCGTTATGATAACAGAACTTTACATAGACGGCCAAAGATTGGATTTAAGCGACGATATTGACATCCGCTTAACGTATTCTATTACCGATATAGAAAACCCCGTAGAGCGCAAAGGAACGGTTAGCAGAACCATTGAAGTGCCAGGAACACCGCACAACGACAACGTGTTTGGTTCGATTTACCGATTTGATCAGTGGGTAATTGGATTTGATCCGAGCGTGAGGGTTAACGCTTACGTATTGCAGAACGGTGTTGAAGTTTTCAATGGCATTGCGCAATTATTGGCGGTTAAGAGTGACGGCCAATTTAAGACTTATGAACTTGGTTTGTATGGTGAGAACGTCAACTTGTTTAAGCAGTTAGGGGATTTAGAGTTAACCGATTTAGATTTCAGCGAGTTGAACCACGAATGGGATGCGCCAAACGTAGTGGATGCGTGGACCAACTCGGTAGGCAGTACGGGTAACGATTACTATTACCCTGCGATCGATTACGGTCAAGCGAGTTTCACACGTACCCAAGCACCAAGTCCTTACGCTGATGTATTTACCACGGCTGATTTTTACCCCGCTATTTCAGTTAAGAAGTACGTTGACAAGATTATGAGCGGTGCGGGATTTACTTATGTGAGTGACTTCCTTACGTCGCAATGGTTTAAGCAGTTGATAGTACCGTATGGAATTAGCGGTGTACCTTACATTACCCAAGAACAAGCGCAAACAAACTTGTTTTTTATTCGATTGAATAATGATGTTCCTTTAAATGGTATTATTACTCAAACCCAATACGAGTTTGGAACGGACACACCATCGCCTTATTTCAACGGGGGCAATTACAACACATCAACTTATAAGTTTATTGCACCTGCCGATCGGACTTACAACTTTCAAATTCGGGTAACTATTACAAACATAGACAATATTCCTTATTCCCCATATACATTTACAACGGCATTAAGAAAGAACGGAACAATTTTAGTGGGTAACTTGGATATTGTTATTCCCGCACCTACTCTTGCAAACAACACATTTACAAAGGACTTCTTTATTCAAGATGTTGCTAATATTGGCGACCAATACGACGTTGTTTTCGGTGGTGGTGCTCCATTTATTGACATTAAAATAGAAGCTGAGAATACCTATTGGTTAAATCAAATTGAAGGCACACCAAAAATGCAACCTGGGGATGACTGGAACATGAATGAAACCATTGTACCAAAGGTTAAGCAATCGGATTTCCTTATGTACTTGGTTCGTATGTTTAACTTGTTTATCATGCCTGACAAGTACGACCCAAAGAAATTGTACATTGAACCATTCTCCGACTTTTACGACACTTCCAACTACATCGATTGGACTTCACGTTGGGATGTTGAGAAAGGTTACGAAGTCGTGCCATGTGGTTACATGAATCCAAAGACGTATAAGTTCAGTTACAAGGATGCGGGCGGTTACTTTGAGAAGCGTTACCAAAGTGCGTATCAATCGAGTTACGGTTCACGGTTGTACGTTAGTTCAAATGAATTCAGCAATGGGGAGCAAGCCGAGGACGTTGGATTTGGCAATAGCGTAATGGTTGGCTTTTCACCAAGTCCACGCATTTACGCACGTTATTACGATATCGATAGCAAAGGAACTGCGAGCGGTGGGGATGTTGAATTAGACGTGAAGCCCGTTACCCCTAACCTTCGTATTCTTTACCATGAATACATTCCATTTCCAAGCGAAACCGAGTTTGTTTTTGAGGGGAACGAATATACCAGTTATCCGTACGCTGGTAATTTAGACAATCCGTACAACCCGACAACCGATTTATGCTTTGGAATTCCACGGGAGTTGTACTATCAATCCGATGAAACAAGCGGAGCGATTTATAGGTACACCAATAACAACCTATTCAACCGCTTTTGGTTGGATTACGTAAAGCTATACACCGACAAAGACGCAAAGAAAGTCAAGTTATTTGTACAACTTACTCCCGTTGACGTGTTGAACCTTGACTTTCGCAAACCGATTTATATTAACGGCACTTTGTTTTACTTGCTATCGGTCAATGATTACGATGCAAACAGCGACGAAAGTACAAGCGTTGAACTTTTAAAGGTGTTGGATTTAGCACCATTTACCCCTACCGTGTTTGAGTTAACGAGCGGAACGGGAGCATTTATTTCAGACGAACCTAAACCACAAACAATTATACAGTAATGGCAGACGTAGAAAAGGATATAGTATTACGAGTTAAATCGGAAACCGACCAAGCGCAGGGGCAGTTCAAGAATTTGAAACAAGAACTGAAAGGAATTGAGAACGAGTTGAACCGCATGAAAGAAGCGGGCGATACGGGAAGCAAAGCGTTTCAAGAACTTCAAAAACGAGCGGGTCAAGTTAAAGACCAAATCGGTGATACAAAGAACGCGATCAAAGCGTTGTCCTCCGACACGTTCAAACTCGATGCGTTTACTCAGGCTGCCCAAGGTATCGCAGGAGGTTTCGCAGCTGCCCAAGGTGCAATGGCGTTGTTTGGAAGTGAGAATAAACAAGTTGAAGAAGCCATTAAGAAAACCCAGGGTGCAATGGCTTTGCTTCAAGGAGTAACGGCTATCACCAACATTCTACAAAAGGAAACAGCGTTCTCACAATTATTTTTATCCAAGGCGCAAAAGGATGGGGCGGTTGCAACCGATGTGGCTACAAAAGCAACCAAAGGGTTTGGAATGGCTTTGAAAGGGTTGGGGATTGGTTTATTGATTGGCGCATTAACGTACCTAATTGCCAACTTTGAGGACGTTAAAAAGGTAGTCAATAATTTGCTCAAACCATTCGATGGAATTATTGCCAAAGTACGGGATTTCTTGCACACTATTTCTTTCGGTTTGATTGACGATGCCAGTACGGCAAAGACCAAGGAGAACGCCGAAAAGGTAGTGGATGCCTTCAATAAAACGAAGGATGCCATGAAGGAAAGCGAAAAAGTAATCGAAAGGCAAATTGAATTAGCAAAGGCGCAAGGCAAAAGCACAAAGGAGATTTATTTACTTGAAAAGCAATTAGCTGATCTACGTTTGAAGAACTTACAAGCTGAACAAAGCGCACTTAAAACAAAAGAGAAAGCGGGAACGGCAACGGAGGACGAAAAGAAACGTTTAAAAGAATTGGTGAGTGAAATTGCGGATGCGAATAATAAGCGTTTAATCCTTGACGCTAATTACCAAAAAGCCGTTGCAGATGCCAATAAAAAAGCTAAGGAAAAAGCCGAAGCAGATGCCAAAAAAGAACGTGAAGAAAAGGCTAAAAAAGACGCTGAAATAAAAAAGCAACAAGAGCAAAACGCAAAGGATTTTCAAGAGCGCACAAATAAAGAATTTGAGGATAGTAAAAAAGCAAGCGATGATTATTACGACCATTTAATAAACGTCGCAAAAGTTAACGGGCAAAGCACCGAGGAATTGGAATTGCAAAAATTACAAAACCTACTTCAAATTCAAAAGGATTACGGGCAGTCAACCATCGCCTTGGAAGATCAAATCGCATTAAAGAAAAAGGAAATTTCAGATAAGCAATTAGAGCAACAACGTGCGCAACTTGAAATCCAACGTCAAGATTATTCTCAAAGCTATGATCAAATCAAAACTATTTTAGGCAATGCTTTAAAAAATAGATTGATAACTGAAAAGCAATATAATGAAGCAACCCAACAATTAGACACCGCACAACTTCAAGGAAAGATGGCGTTGACCAAGGGCGTTGCAGATTTGTTTGGTAGTTTATCGGATGCGTTAGGAAAAGAAACAAAAGCGGGCAAAGCACTTGCAACAGCCCAAGCTTTGATTAACACCTACCTTGGTATTTCCGAAGTATTAAGAGCAAAGAACCCATACCCTGAACCATTTGGAACGGCAGTAAAAATCGCAAGTGCTGCAACAATCGGTATCAATGGATTTAACACCGTTCGTTCAATCAACAAAGTTCAAGTGCCAGGTGGTGGCGGTGGTGGTCCAGTTGGTTCAATGCCTAATCTTTCAACCGCCCCTTCTGCAATGGCTACAACTACACCAATGATTGGAAGCACTCAATTACAACTTGACGCACAGGGTAACCTTCAACAAGGTTCAGTTAGAACCTACGTACTTGAAACTGATATTTCAGACAAGCAAAAACGCTCACAAAGATTACAAAGAACCGCAACATTAGGAAAATAATATGAATACTTACAATGATTTACCCGTTTACTCGCTTGTAGTAAACGATGACGAAGGCACAGGTGTTGACTTTGTCGCACTTGTTAACGCTCCCGCAATCGAGCGTAATTTCCACGCATTTAACAACCGCATGAAGTTCACATCGAACGAAGAGAAAAGGTTGGTCACAGGGCCGTTAATGATTCCCGATTCAATGATTTTCAGACGTGACGAAAAGTTTGGTGAGTACTACGTAACCTACACCGCTGAAACGATCAAAAAGATAGCGGAGAAGTTCATGCAAAACCAATACATTTCAAACGTAAACACCGAACACAAAACACCGATTAAGGATGTGTTTATGATTGAATCGTTTATCACCGACGCTGATCGTGGTATTGTTACTCCCAAAGGGTTTGAGGATTGCCCCGAAGGCACTTGGTTTGGAACGTATAAAGTGAATAATGAAGACGTATGGAATCAAGTTAAAGATGGAACATTCAAAGGGTTCAGCGTTGAAGGTGACTTCATTCACGCACCTTTCCAAGCATCCAAGCAACTGCCTTTGGAAGTCATTTTGATTGATGAAATCCTTTCGATGCTATAAATTTTTTTGTCACTTTTTTTTACGTTCCCATTTCATAAGTATAAAACTTTTATCACATGGATATTAAAGCTGAATTGCTAAAAATTAAAAGCTATCTGATGTCGAGTGAAGTTACCCCAACCGCCCAAGAGTTCGCCATGTACGACCTTGCAAGTGGTGGTCAAGTATCGATCAACGGTGAAATCGTTGTTGGTGCTGAGGTAATGGTAATCGACGGAGATGGTAATGCCGTTCCCGCTCCCGATGGTGAGCATGAATTGGTTGGTGTTGCTAAGATCAAAACCGAAGCGGGTAAGATCGTTGAAATCATGCCTATTGAAGAAGAGCCAAAGGTTGAAGTTGAAATCGAAGCAGGCGAAAAGAAAGAGGAAATGGCCGAGGCTGAAATGATGCCCGACCACGCCAAAGAAATGGAATCAATGAGCGAGCGTATCACCAAGTTGGAGGGTATGATTGCTGATTTGATGACTCGCATGGATGGAATGGGTAAAGCTACCGAAGCCATGAGTGCCGTTGTTGAAGAGGTTGCAAGCCGTCCTACTGCCGAGGTTTCCAAGCCTGTTGCTTTCACCTACTTGAATCCAAAGGAAAAGCAAAACGATAAATTTTCAAAACTTTTAAACGCATTAAAATAAACAAAAATGAGTTACAATTTAGCTGGGTTAAGTACTTATACTAATCAACAAACCCTACCCCTAATCACCAAGTCGTTATTTAACGCACGCACCATTTCTTTGATCAACAAGCAAGTTGGTGTGAAGTATGTTTCTGCTTTGAACTTGTTGGACACTACAACTACTTTTGCTTATGGCAATAGTTGTGGTTTTGACGGTTCAGGAAACACTACCGATTTTACACAGCGCAACTTGACTGCGGTTCACACCAAAGTACATGAAGCAATGTGCCCAAAATCTTTGGAAGCGTACTGGATGCAAACGCAGTTGACTGCGGGTTCAATGCCTACAACCATTCCATTCGAGCAAGTTTATGCTGAGCAGAAGGTTGCTTCTATTCAGAAGGCTTTGGAAACTGCGGTATGGCAATCATCTTCCCTAGTAACTGCCGGAGCTATGGACGGATTCGCAAAGATTTTTGCTGATGCAGCTACTGCCGCTCCATTAACTGCTTGTATCGACTTGAACGATGCTGCTTACGGTTGGGCAACTGATCTTACATTTGCTACTTTGAAATCAACACCTGCAAACGCAATCAATTTGTTGAACACTTTTGAAACTTACCTTCCTGCTGATATTAAAGGTTACGACGACGTTGCTATCTTCTGCGGTATCGACGTATTCACTGCGATTAAGCAAGGTTTGGTAGCTGAAAACTACTTCAACATTTCTTACTTGAACGGAGTTGAAAACTTTGAATTGACTTTGCCAGGTTCAAACATCAAGCTTTACGGTGTTAACGGATTGAACGGTACTTATGACCTTTACGCTGGTCGCACTTCACACTTCGTTTTTGGTACTGACTTGTTGAATGAAGAGGAGCGTTTCGAAATCTTCTACGCTAAGGAAAATGACCAAGTTCGTTTCGTGTGCGAGTTCAAGGCTGGCGTTCAAATCGCTTTCCCTGATCAGACCCGTCGTTTCATGATGACTGCTTAATCGAACGATTGAACTATTAACCAAGGGGTGGGTGAAATCGCCCACCCTTTTTTTTGAACATAAATAAAGAAATAAAGATATGAGTTGCGCATTAACCGCAGGTTATTCACTCGCTTGTAAAGACAGCGTTGGTGGATTAAAAAAAGTTTATTTGGCTAACTTCGAGGACATCACGTATTCCGCTCCCGTTTCAGGTGTAATTTCCACCGTTACAGGCGATATGTACCTTTATGAGTTACCAATGAACACCGCTCAATTTACTGAAACAGTAACATCGAGCATCGAAAATGGAACTACCTTTTACCAAACAGAACTTTCAATCGTATTGCCTAAGCTAACCGCTGGACTTCGCAACGAGTTGAAGTTGTTGGCCCAAGCTAAGTTGGCCGTTGTAGCCGTTGACCGTAACGGTGTTCAGTGGGTGCTTGGTTACGAAAACGGAGCGTACTTGACTACTGGAACGAGTGCGACTGGAACTGCCATGGGTGATTTGAACGGAATGACTTTAACCATTACATCAATGGAGAAGGACCCGATCTTGACCACTTCTGCTACAATTACCACTCCTTAACCCTACACACTTTCCATATTTTGAAGGGTGGCATTCGTGCCACCTTTTTTTATTCGTTACATTTTCGTTTTTTCCCATTATATAAATATGCAGTTGATCACAACAAACGCAGTTAACCGCCTATACTTTACCGCTACCGAGAACATGGTAAGCGGTGATTGGGTATATTTAAACATTCACCACGTTGCAACCAATGAAGACTATTTTTTCGACTTTCCAAAATCTCAAAACCTTAGTCCATTTACTGGCCGTTTTGATGCTTGGGATTGCAATGTTGGGAATCTACCCGTTGGTCAGTGTTTATATACATTGTACGAGGGTAATGAAGGAGCGGTTAACCCTGAAAGCGAAGAAATTTTAAACGTGTTGGAAGTTGGATTGTACGAAGTGTTGGCAAATGAAAACACCGACATCGTATTTGAAAACGATACCACATATATCGAGCCTAACTTATGAGTTCAAGAAGAGTAAAAAATGTGTACGGAATCCCGAAAAGTTCTCCCATTGTACGGCAGGACTTTGAAACGAAGTTACCCGAGTACAAGGTAGTGAACGGAAAGGATTACGTAATGTACGGGGAGAGTAACCGTTACCCCGATTATTTGTTGGAAATGTACCAACGTAGCGCAAAGCATAACGCTATTGTGAACGGGAAGGTAAACTACATTACGGGCAAGGGATGGACGTATGAAGCGGATAAGGTGCCGAGCGAAATGCTAGGTGAGTTGAACCGATTGATGCAGAACCCGAACCCTTACGATGACTTGAACGATATTCTTTACAAGACCGCACTTGACTTCGAAATTTTCAATGGGTTTGCCTTGGAAATTGTGTGGAATATGCACGGTAAAATTAGCCAAATCGCACACAAAAACTTCGGTAACCTACGTCGTAACGTGGATGGAAGCAAGTTTTACTATGCAGATGAATGGAAGGAGTTTGGAGAACCCGAAGGACTTACGGAGTATATGCCATTCGACCCCGAAAAGCGGTTAGGAAAGCAACTATTCTATTACTGTTCTTACGCTCCAAGTGTGCGTTATTACCCCATTCCCGAATACCTTGGTGCGCTTGCTTACATTGAAACCGATGCACGTATTGCCAATTACCACGTAAACAACTTACGCAATGGTTTCCTTGGTGGTTTCCTTTTCAACTTCAACAATGGAGTACCTTCGGACGAAGAGCAAAGGGAAATCAAACGTCAATTACAAAAGCAATTAAAAGGCGACGATGGGGAGCGTATCGTGGTGAACTTCAACGATAGTGCAGATACGGGTTTAAAGATTGAGCCATTAAACGCTAACGACCTCGATAAGCAGTTTAATATTCTCAACGAAACCATCCAACAGGAGATCTTTGTTGCTCACCGCGTAACCTCCCCGATGTTGTTTGGTGTACGTGTTTCAGGGCAACTTGGTGGCCGTTCTGAATTGGTTGAAGCTTACGAACTTTTCAAGGCGGTGTATATTAACGATCGAGTGCAAAAGTTGGAAAAGGTATTCAACTACATTTTCTCTTTCAATGGTTTGGGCGTGTTGGAAATCGAACCAACTGAACCGATCACAGAAAGATTAAGTGAGCAGTCATTGCTTCAAATTATGACCAAGGACGAACTGCGTGAAAAGGCGGGTTTACCACCTTTGGCCGAAGTAACCGTTAATGAACAACCGCAATCATTCACTCACCACGATTTCCGAAAAGAGAAAGAAGAGTTAGCATTGTTTCAAAAGTTTGGCCGTGACGCTTCAGAATTTGAGGAAATTACACGTAGGCCGATGCGTTACGGGTTCGAGTTGTTAGAGCAAGAATTTGCTTCCGAGTACGCTGAACTTGATGCGGATATTTTGAAAATGATCGAGAAAGACCCTGCAATTACTTCGGATAAATTAGCCGAAAAGTTAGGTAAGTCAATAGAGCTAATTTCAGACCGCATAAGCGCATTGATTGAAGCAAAGGCTATCAATATCCGTGGAGCGTTAAAAGAGCTTGGTGAGTCTGCAAAGGACTTTATCAAGCCACGTAACCCCGAAGGGGAACCATTGGTGCAAGTCATGTATAAATATGACGTACTTCCAGAGTTTGGCCCACAAAAGTTGATTGCTGGAAGCCGTGAATTTTGCTCTAAAATGATTGACTTAGGAAGGTATTACACCCGTCAAGACATTAACCAAATTTCAGACATTATGGGGTACTCGGTTTGGGAGCGAAAAGGCGGTTGGTACACCAAACCTGGCACGAACCAACATTACCCTACGTGTAGACATACTTGGATGCAAACATTAGTAAAACCGAAAGCATGAGCCAAAAAGCTTTATTCATAACAGAGAAGCAGTTGAAGGATGCTTCATTGATTAACGAGAACGTTTCAATGGTGAAGTTGCGCCCTACGTTGATTATGTGTCAAGAGATGCACATTCAACCGATTTTAGGTAGCGATCTTTACAAAGAAATTGCGAATCAAATTATTGGTAACACGTTAACCCAAGAGAATGAGGACTTGCTTATTGACTACATTCAGCCATGTTTACAAATGTTTGTTCAAATGGAGTTCCCGATGGCCTTCGGTTTCCAGTTACGCAATAAAAACGTGGAACGTGGTACGGATCAAAACAGTACACAGGCCTCCATGAGTGAATTGCAACGCTTAATCGATTACTACAAATCAAAAGCGGAGTGGTACGCTGAAAGGATTACACGTTATATATTAACAAATATTACAGATTTCCCTGCGTATCAATCACCGAGTGGGCAAATTGATACTATATTACCTAACCGACGCAATTACACCGCGGGTTTGGTGTTAGATAATTACGGTTGTTGTGGCGATTACGCTAAGCGTTACCAAGCTAACTTCAATCGGGATTGTGACTGTTATTGAAACTTATGAGTTACCACAAAAAGAACGTAGAAAAGTTACGGGTTTACCTATCAAAAGACAAAGATGCAAAGTTGGAACACGATAAAAAGAAGCTTAAAGGAGTTCAGCGAGAGCCATCCGCTCGTTAATTCGTTCGGTACGGGTAACATCCTGGACCCTGATAGCACACAAATAACCAACTTTGTTACTCCTGAAATCGATCGGGTGTATTACCCTTTGGTTTTTGCCACGTTGGACGGTGCAAGGTTCGGTTCTAATTCAGCCACGTTCACTGTTGGGTTAGTGTTCATGGACAAGATCGAGGAAAGTAAAAAAGTAGCAGACCGCCCAACGGGTTCGGACGCTTTGAACTTTCAAACCTTGCAACCCGACGAGGTCATGAGCGACATGACTCAACTTGCGGGGGATTTCATGATCAAGTACCAACGGACTTTTGGCAATGACTTTGATATTTCCGTAGATGCAAACGTGGATTACTTCGTTGATAGGTTTGGCGATCGTGTTGCGGGATGCCGTGCGGTGGTATCGTTTAACGTTCCACTTGCTTTGAGCGTGTGTACCATTCCAACGGAAATGGACCCCGATACGTGTTATTATGGTGGTGTAGAAGCTACCAATCAAATCGACCTTTACGACGGTAGTACGTTGGCCGTGGCGATTGATAAACCGATAAACATTACCTTCGATGGGAGTGCGGTTAGTAACTTATTCCTTTGGTTTGCCGTTCCTTCAAATTATTCATTCTCGCATTGGTATCGAAGTGCCTTTGACCAAGGTTCATTCGTGGACTTATTCGAGGTGTACGATACTCAGGATGGATATGATATTTACGTTACAAGGTGGCAAACGGAAGCAACCGTACAAATGACAATACAATGATTAGATTAAGCGATAATTTAGAAATTAACAAGCCTTCACCAATCGATGACCGATTAGGTGTATTTGTTTCCACTGCCTCGGC
>OGVT01000051.1_pt1 | contig 13274 bp, 14 predicted proteins | sample 1575831 | NCBI WGS metagenome assembly OGVT01 (sample SAMN07581542, study PRJEB24739) | freshwater metagenome | place: Singapore | collected 2015-04
GTTTCCCAGTCACGATAAAAGTAGGAATTCCAAAGAAGTAGGTAAATAAATGTCAATGATGCAGCCATCAGGTCCAGGTCCATATGCTAAACGTACTGACCGCCAAGGCGCGAGAAGACTTCCTAATGCTGCTTATGGTGAGCAAAAGGAATTCCAGGCACAACAGATGTCAGCGCCAATGGCGAAGTCTAACCAGCAAGCACCTAACCCGATGGCTAGCGTCATTCCATTTAACGCACCAACTCGTAGACCAGATGAACCAGTTACCGCTGGTGTTGATGCAGGTCCAGGACCAGGCAGCGAAATCTTGGGGCTCAAAGGTCCTATAGATACACAGCTGGAAGATTTATCTAAGTTAGCTAAGTACATGCCTTTGATGATGCAGTACGCAGATTCACCACAAAGTTCTGGAACAATGAAAGCTTTTCTTAAATACCTACGGAGTCAATCAGAATGAAAATACTAAGGAAGTTTGAGGAGAACCTCGAATACCTTGGTTTTGAGATGGCTCCTATTGCATGGGATTTAGCAAAACTTCCTTTTGAGTCCGACGATGACCGATATGCATTACTAGAGGAATTGACGGCAAAGGAGGAGGTAACACCAAATGAGCCTATGGTCTGATATGGGTTTGTACGGTGATGACCCTATTGCTCCTCCCGTATCCAAAGTTGATAAGTTTAAGAAGCAGCAAGTAGATAACACCAAAGTTGGCAAAGCTGAACAAGCTATCATGCCAAAGGTTGCTGGTGCTATTGAGGCAGGAAAACAAAATAAACTTACTGGCTGGTTTGTAAACCCAGCAACAAAAGCATTAGAGCTTGCAGGTAAATATGTTGTCCAGCCGTTAACACAAGGTATATCTACCGCGTTGCTTACACCGCAGGCACTTGCAGTTAACAAAGGTAACCCAATCCAAAGCTTCAGGTTTGCTAAAAAACAAGCTGAAAAGATTTCAATGGGTCAAGCACTTGCTACAACTGTAGGTCAAGCTGCAGGTTCTATTTTACCTGACCGTATTACGCCAACGTTCATGGACAGCGACTTCGATATCTTTGATGATAAGAAGCGCGACAAAGCGTTCCGTGATGAATGGTTGGGTATCTTTGCATCAGGTGCTACCGATTTAGCATTAGCTGCTATTGGTGGTAAAGGTGTAGGAACAATTACTCGCGCAGGTGCGAAGAAGGTCGTTGGACCTAAAAAGATTGTTACATCCGAAGATATGAACAAGTTCCGTTCGGAACTAAACGATATCGTTGCAGACCAAGCTCTGCCCGTTGAACAGCGTTCACGTACTGGTCTATCTGTCCTTGTAGATGATGCAGTTAAAGAAAAAGATTTGAGCAAGTTATCAGCAAACCCATTGGTTTCTGAAACTGCTAACCCATACCGTACCGCAACTATCCTGTCTAGGTTAGATAACCACCAAGATGTGGCAGATTATCTACTAGCAGAACGTGGTGACACTGCAGCTTTCTTGCGTTTCTTTGAAAAGAATCCACTTAAAGCTGACCACCTAGATAATTACGGTATCGAGATTACTAAGCCTATATCCAGCTTTGCTGATGTAGGAATTGATGAGATTAGCCCTAAGCTAACTGAACGTTATCAACGTATCATTGACGCTAAGAAGGCAACAGACAGAGACTTTGCTAACGCTCTTGATGACTTCCTTGAGAAGACCAAGAAGGGTGTGCTAGAAAGCTATCGTCCAGGTAAGTATGCATCTGTTGAGTCAGTAGATTTAGCTCGCAAAAAGATTGCTAACCAAGCACAGTTCGGTGACCTAAAGCTATTTGGTCAAGACGCTGACAGCGCTTGGAAAGTTAAAGTGTACCAGTCTGAGCCGTACGACCGTCTTATCCGTGTTATTGCATGGACAGGTTCTGGTCGTCCTCAAGGACATATTAACATTTCTAACCCCCGTCGTTTTGAAGCAGCAAATGATTTGCGCTCCGACCTAAACCGTATCTTGATGTTGAAGGGCGCTGAAGGCGCTAACTTCAAACGCGATATGGTTAATAAGTTTCTTGGCGCTCAGGATGATACGACACGTGCTATCGTCCTAGGCGAGATTGAGCAGGAAGTGTTAAAGCGTCTTGCTATCCGTTACGGAGTCACTGACTTCCAGGATGTTCGCTCGATGGAGCAGGCTATCTCAACCATGAAGTCATGGCATTCACGTGTTAGTGATAGCCGTTCGACATTAAAGTCATATGCAGCCAAGAATGGTTATGTACCAGAAGATGGCTCACTGAACGTACAGAATTTTATCTCAGTAGCTAACGAAGCTCAGACATTACCAATGCTTGACTTTGCGAAGCTAGAACGAGATGTAATTTTCCATCTACGTCGTGAAGGCGTTGGCAATGTTAAGCCCGCCGATGCTATCCGCGCTGGTCGCGCAGAAACATTTATGCGTATCGGTGAGTTTTTAGATTTAGCTAACATGGCGTTTAGCAATATGAACTTGCTACGTCTTGCATACATTCCAAAGAACTCTATGGTTGACCCTATTGCCCGTGCAAGCATGGCGCTTGAGTCAACAGAGATTGTACGCAACTCACTACCTGGTATGTCAAACTTCCTATACAACAGCTCGCTACGTGCTGAGCGTTTGAAAAAGTTTGTCCCTGGTAGCCCTAAGTTTAATGCTCGTAAAGTTGAAAAGCAGGCTCGTGCTAATATCAAGAAGTTCCGTTATGACATGGAGCCAAAGGGTTCTGCATGGGAATCTGCACAGCAGATAGCCGATGATGCTGAAAATTTACTAAAGCAAGCTGCTGCTAAACGTAATCGTTTAGCTGCTCGTGCTGAAAAGTCAGACAACCCAGAGATTCATGCAGCGTATCACGCAGCACAAGATGCATATGATGACGCGTTGCGTTCATATACCGCAGCCGATAATGCACTTAACAAAGCTGCTGATGAGATGAATGGCTACGCCAGACTTATTGAAGCAGAACGTGAAAAGCTTATTCCAATCGTCTTTGACGAAGCCGAGTTAAGAAATACTAAATCACTTGGAATGGAAGAGGAAGTAATTACCAGCGCAAGCGGTAAGCAATACACTATTGCTGGATTGGCTGACCCTAACGTTCGTGGCGTAGGCGCGTACATGAACGAGGTTGACAGCAGTCAGAACTTCTACTCAGCTTCTATGCAGTCAGAGATTGCACGTCGTGTTCGCTACGACGGTACAAGATTTGTAAAGATTAAAAGAAGCGACGGAAAAGAATACTGGAACGCGTTGGCGCATATTGCTAACCGACAGATTCGTAACGAACTAGACATGCCTGTTGGTATGATGCTTCGTGGTGACAAGCAGGCTGATGTACTTAAGTGGTTATACAGCCCAGCAGGTAAAGAATACCGTCGTCGTATGGAATCACGTTTTGGTCGTCCAATGACCCGTGATGACTTTGCTGGTTGGATTGACGAGACTCAGGACAAGCTGTTCCGCATGTATCCTGACGAAAGATTACGTGCAACCATCCTAGATAGAAACGTAACTTGGAAAGAAATCGAGGCTACCTTAGCTGGTAGACCAGACCTTCTTGAGTCAATCGATGGACCAAGCATCAAGCTAAGCGACCTTAACAAAGCAGAAAAAGGTTTGGCTTACGTTTCAGGCGCACTTGACTCAGCATGGAAAGTACTGTCATATTCTGAAAACAGAATGGCACGTAACCCGCTGTTTTTGTCATATGCCCGTGAAGAACTTAGAACTTTAATTAACGCTGCAGAACGTGCAGGTATTGACCTCAAAGATGGCGTTGTTAATAACGAAATGCGTCAGGTTGCATACCGTAACGCGTTAGCTCGCGTTGAGCGTGCGCTGTATTCATCACGTCGTTTGACCAATGGTATGTACGTAGCACGTTATGCCATGAGCTTCCCCTTGGCTTTCTTTAACTCACAAGCAGTTGCGCTTCGCCTATTGGCTCGCAACCCAATGAATGCTTACTGGTACAACAGTATTGCTACCGCTTTGGATAAGTTTGAAACATACGAAGACCAAGACGGTAATACATACAAGAGCCTAAAGGATGTACCACCAGGAACCGCTGTAAGCGTTCGCTTCCCACTGCATGATAAGGTTCCAGGTTGGGCTAAAGGCGCATTGTCTCCTTACATGGACAAGCGTGGTGGTGGCGCAAGAGTAAATCCAAAGCAGCTTGAGTTTATGACAGCTGACCCATCCGTATCTTGGTTTGGCTCTGTAACAATCTCTGAGTTAATCAAAGATGGTTTCAGTATTGGACCATGGAAGATGTACGGCGAAGACTTAGCACAAGCTATGCGTAACACGCTAGGCGATGATGTATTTGAGTCAAGTGTTATCTACGGTGGTTACCCAACACAGGGTGGCGGTTACGTAGATACTGCGCTTAATACAATCTTTCCAGGTTATGGTAAATCTTTTGCTGATGGTCTCAAGCTTATGTTTGGCAAAGACGGCTCTGAAAGAGCTGGCGATGAAATCATCACACAGTGGAAGGTTGCATACTCAGAGTGGGAAAGAAACGGTCGCGTAGGTAACCCACCAACACCAAGAGACGCAGCTAAATCTGCTGGCATCATGATGTTTATTCGCAGCGTAGTGCAGTTCTCTGCACCTATCTCTGTAGCGTTTGACCCAGTTACTCGCGCTGCTACAACATACTACGCAGACTTGGTTGAAGAATACAAGGGTGATTACGAAAAAGCTACAACCCAGATGGTTAAAGACTGGGGCGTAGATGGTCTTGCGCTAATCGGTTCAAGCAACCGCAATAACGCAGGGTTCGCTGCTACTCGCAACGATATAAAGATTATTCGTAACTTCGGTGGATTGTTAGAGTCAATCGGTCGCTCTGGCGCGAAGTATGCAGGAATGCTTTCTTCTGGCTACGACAGCGACTTGACTACAAACTCTGAATACTCCACAGAAGTTGCAGCAATATTTAAGAGACTGGATTTCCCAGGAACTGTAGACCTACCAATCACCGAGCGAAAGAAAATCGACGGCGAAAAGTCAGTACGAGCAGAGACAGAAGCACGTATTGGTTGGGTCGAATACCAGCAAGCTCAAGAGTACCGCGATGCAATGATGTATCAATACGGCATCCGCTCTACTCAAGAAGCTATGTACGAACGTAGTGGTATCAAGGCTGACTATGACCGCAAGGTCAAGGCTATTGCCGAAGACTTCCCAGGCTGGGCTGAGCAGTATGACAATAACCGTCAAGACTACTGGCGCAACCTAATTCCAACAATCGAGAAGATTGTTGAAGATACTGCATGGCGTTCATACGCGTTTAAGCAAGGCGATAAGTGGGAAGAGATTGCTTACTGGGCAAAGATAGCTCGTGATTTCAAAAACAAATACGACGAGCCAGGAAATACAGACCAGAGAAAGTATGACCTAAAGGCAACCTTCTCTCAATTCCACTATGACTTTCTACAAACTGCATCGGATGAGTTCGCTGCGTTTGCGTATAGATGGTTAAACAGCATACCCGAACTAAACGAAGAACTTGTGGTGACTAAATAATGGTACTAGATGTTAACAAGAACGGCGTTCCAGATAACTTGGAACGACCAGGTTCAACAACTAATAATCCAACTATGGACATCCCAGCAATTAAGTTGCCTGGATTTCCTAAGCGCGGTGTGCAACAGACTGAAGCATACGGCTGGTTTAAGTTAGTTGCTGCTAAGTCAGCAAAGGGAACACCAGCACGTAAAGCTTATGATGCTTTCGTTGGTCGCCTAACTGCTCTTGGCATCCCAAAGAAGAGTTGGGAAAAGGTTTGGAAAGATGCAGTCGACTGGGTAGTAACCCCAGGGTCTGGTGCAACTGGAGACCCATCTGGCTACCTAGGAGTTATTGACGCATCTGATTATGCAGACTCAAGCGGTGGCGGAAAGAAATACGGCACAACCAAGTCTAAGACTACTCAGACTACTCAGTACTCACCATCATCTGCAGGGTCAGATATCAACAGAGTTATCGAATCCGAGATTGGTAGAACAGCTACGAACGCTGAGATTGATGCGTACCTAGCTGGCGTAAATGCCGAAGCTAAGAAGTCACCAGCTATATCTGAGTCAACAACAACTACAGCGCCTGGCAAAGGTGGAGTTCTTCAGACATCAGAAAGCAAAGTAACCCAGACAACTGGGTTTGACCCAGCGTTATATGCATTGAACTTTGCTAGAAGTCGTCCCGACTTCGCAGAAAGCTTTGCAACTAAAGCGGTATTAGGAATTATCCAGAAAGTATTACGCGACCCTAACGCAATTGGTCAGGTGGTTGAATAATGGCAGATAAGAAAGTAACAGTTAAATCTGGTCAGACGCTATCTGCTATTGCTAAAGCTAACAAAACAACCGTAGCAGCAATCAAGGCAGCTAACCCAAAGCTAACAACCGACCCTAAATACAAGGGTGGTTCTACAATATTTAGCGGAACAAAGCTAACAATTCCTGGCGCTAGCGCTACCAAGAAACCTACAACCGTAGGTGGAAGCTTTGACCCTGGTAGATTCCGTATGGCTGATGAAGCAAGCATGGCTAAAGTTCCAGCAACAATTACTAAGCCAACCGTTACATCAACATCTACAACAACAACATCTCCAAGCACATCGTTTGCTTTCCCAACCACGACTCAGTATGACCCAGGGTATGGAAGCAATCCAGTAACTGCAGCTGGCGTATCTTCAACATATGCAACAGGTAGAGATACCTTGTCAATGGCACAGTTGCAAGCACAGTTTGGTATTGCAGCTGCTGTATTAGCCAACAACCCAAGCTTGGTTGAGGCATTAAATAAAATTCTTGGTGTCGGTGGTGGACCAATGATTACTGACCCTGCATTGCAGGAAGCAATCATTAAGGGAACTAGCTGGTATCGCGACCAAACTGACACACAACGTACTTACGACTACTTCAGAGCTACAAATCCTGGTCAGTTTGCTGCTGACTTACAGTTAAATGCTAGCAAGATTGTTAAGCAATACGCATCTATGGGTATCAATATAACAGCTCAACAAGCTATTGAGTATGCCCAGAATATGATGAAGCAAGTCATTATCAAGGACGGCAAAGTAGTTCGCTTTGACCAAGACTATCTAAACAAGTTAATGGCTGACTCTATTAAGTTTGAAAAAACTGGCTCCATTGATGGACGAGTAACTTACAATGGCTTGGCTGGCAAGTTAGAGACCATGGCTAGCGAGTTATATAAGAGAGCGTGGGATTACGGATTCCCACAGACAATGTCTAATACTGCATTTGGTCAGTGGTTTGAGTCCAGCATAAAAGGTTTAGTAGCTGGAACAACTAACCCAGAAGATGTAGATAACTTACTACAAGAACGAGCAAAGTCATTTGCTCCTGGTCTTGCCAAGTTTATTGACCAAGGTCAGACACTGCGTCAAGCAGCTAACCCTTGGTTAAACGCACTTGCTATGACATGGGAAGTAGACCCAGATTCACTTGACCTAAATGATGACTATGTCCAACGAGCATTAAACGTGCAGGATGAAAAGGGCAACTTCACCACTATGAGTATCTATGATACAAAGAAGTTAGGTCGTCGTAACAAAGAAAAGTTTGATAGAACAGAGCAGGCTAAAGAAGAAAAGACAGGAATTGCTCAAGCAATTCTCCGCGACTTTGGATTCTTGGGGTAACAAATGGCTAGATATGAAGACATGATTGATGGTGGAGGCGACAGCTTCTACTCAGCAGTAGCTGAGGCACAGGCTGCAGCAGCTGCACCTGCTGCAACCAAAGCACCTCTTGAATCTTTTAGAGAAAAAGAAGCAGACGAGCCAATTGCAACTCGGCAAATTGTAGATGAACAAACCAAAGCTAGAGAGAAAGCTGCTCAAACTCCACAGGCTCCAGATTTAACTACCACTCCTTACGAGATTGACCCATACTATAAGAAAGACCCAGTAACTGGTTTATCTCCAGCGCAGGTAGACGCACGTGCTGCACAAAAAGAAGCTGAAAAAGATTTAGAAGAAGCTAAGGCTGCAGCAAACGCTGCTCGTGCCACAAGCGACCCAAGCACTACTACCACTACTGATACCACCACTGATACATCAACTACAACTGTTACAGATACTTCTACTACAACAACCACCGCATCAACATCAGCACCTGCTGTAGATACAACCGTAACTGGTGCAAATGCAACCCCAGGTGCTGGCGGACAAGGTCCAGAGAATGCAGCACAACAGGCTGTATTAGACCAGATTACCGCATTAACCAAACAGATTGCAGATATGCAGGCAGCTGCTGCAAAAGAGGCTGCAAAGCCGAAGGTTGTTGGAACACGTACAGTTCGCAAAACAGGTGGCATTGTTGAAGTTGTCGAGGTTATGTCCGACGGGTCACAAGGAAAAGTAGTTGACTCATACAAAGACTTTGGCGCTCGTGACTCTGTTATGCAGATGTTTGAGAATACAGGACTTGGCGATACTTTCATTAAAAGCTTAATGGATACTGTTGACAAGGTATATGAAGACAACATCATGCCTACAGAGGCTCAGGTCCTTAATAGTATTTATAACAGCGATGCTTACAAAATACGTTTCTCTGCAAATGAGATTATCCGTAAACGTATGGCAGATGGTCAAGGTCGCCCAGGCGACCGCCTGCTGAAGCCAGCTGAATATATTGCAACAGAGAACCAATACCGTGAGCTTATGTCAGAAGCTGGACTACCAGCATTCTTCTATGACCAGCCAGAAGATTTTGCAAAGTTTATTGGCGAGCTTGGAACCTCAGTAGCTGAGGTAGCAGAACGTATTAACATCGCAAAGCAAGCATTGCAGAACGCAGACAACAATGTCAAGCAAGCCCTAAAAGACTACTACGGTCTAAGCGAGAATGACATGGTTGCGTATTTACTAGACCCAGACAAGGCGTTCAACGCTATCAACTCTCGATTCAAGTTCACTACAGCTGAAGCTACAGAGATGTACACAAAGGCTGAAGTTGGCGGTGCTGCAATACGCGCTGGAATTAAGGGCGGAATTAGCCAAGAATTCGCTGGCGAAATTACCAAAGCTGGTAAAGCAGATGCAGCAGAACGTGCGTTCCAAGGAGCGTCTCGTGACCAAGCTGATTACCAAAGACTTATGGGTCTATATGGTGAGAAGGCTGGCACAGAAGACCTCGCTCGTGAAGCACTTGCTCTTACTGGTGGTGCAGAAGTTGGCATCAAGACTAAGAAGCTTGCAAGTAAAGAACGCGCCAAGTTCCAGCAACGCAGCGCAATTGACAAAACGTCGCTTGGTCCAAGACTTCGCTCAGCTGACGTATAACAAACAGAATCCGTCCCAGACCGACCAGCCCTGGTGATGTGTATAAGTCTGGCAGTCATCACGTCTACGAATCAGTACCCCTGCTGAAGAGTACGTGTGGTGCAGAACCCGAAGAGGGTTTAACTACTAATAAAGGGAGAAAAACAATGGCAGAACAATACCTAGAGTACGACTTCGAAGATGAAGACAATGGCAGTGGAACTGACTTGGTCAAGAAGCTTCGCAAGCAAATCGATGCGCTCCAGAAGCAAGTTAAGGAACGCGATGAAATTCTTGCAGAGTACACGACACAAAGTCACGAAGCATCTGTTGGTGAAATCTTAGAAAGTTTCGGACTTAACCCACGTATCGCGAAGTTCATCCCAGATGAAGTTGGCGCAGACGAGGATGCAGTAGCCGAATGGCTAAATGAATACGGCGATGCATTTGGTATCGAAGCCGTTGAAGAAGGAGAGGAATCTCCTGACGCTCAAGCATTTGAGCAAATGTCAGGCTTTGATGATGGAGATGTAGACCCATATGTGGGTCACGACTTAGCTTCTCGGATTGCGAACGCAGGTTCGCCAGAGGAACTAAGCAATCTACTCAAAGGCTGATACGTCCACAATCAACCCTAGTTAGAGGAAAAAAATGCCTACTACACCCGCAACATCAACTACGACATCAACAATGTCGAACTTGATTCAGACGGCGTATGACAAGTACATTGAGTTTAACCTTCGCTCTGAACCAATGTTCCGCAAGTTTGCGGACAAGCGTCCAGTCGATGTAACAAACCCAGGTAACACCGTCGTCTTCCAGGTCTACAAGGACCTATCACGTGCGACAACCGCACTAACCCAGACACAAGACCCAGACGCAGTTACACTCAACAACACCGATAAGGTTAACGTTGTTGTAGATGAATACGGCAATGCCGTAATCACAACTGAGCGTCTAGCTCTTGAGTCAATTTCAAACATTGACCCAGCTGTTGCAGACATGTTGTCATTCAACATGCGTGATTCTCTAGACGCACTCGTCTGGAGCAAGCTCACCTCTCTTGCAACAATGCGTTACACAGGTACAACTTCTGCTGACGAGTCAACACTCAACGGTGAGAACGTATCTTCAAGCACAACAGCTCCTTACCTAACTGCAGCTCTTGCACGTAAGGGTGTTGCTAAGCTCCGTGGCGCATCTGTACAACCACGTGAAGGTGGCTTCTACACTGCACTAATCCACCCAGATGTATCCTTCGACCTACGTTCAGAGGCAGCATCTGCAGGAAACACTGCATGGCAGCTACCACACACCTACACAGAGGCTGGCGTTGCCAACCTATGGAATGGTGAAATCGGTATCTTCGACCAGGTTCGTTATATCGAAACCCCACGTGCAGAATCTATCTCAGGTTCAGGTACATCAAAGGTATACGCAACTGTTCTTCTCGGTAAGCAGGCTCTTGTTGAGGCTGTTTCATACGAGCCAAAGACAGTTATCGGTCCAGTTACCGACAAGTTGATGCGCTTCCGCCCAGCGGGTTGGAAGGGTCTACTCGGATGGAACGTCTACCGCAAGGAAGCACGTTACGTCATTCAGACCAAGTCAAGCATCGCAACAGCGTAGTTTACAAAGTAAGAGGGGTGGGCAACCACCCCTCTTCACGTAGGGAGTTCAATGGCTAAGAAGAAGAAAGAAACTCAAGCTCAGGAGCTGCCGTTAGATTTCTTCACACCACTCCAAGAGTACGCACATCAAGCACACGAGTTGTATAACTCGTTTGCATCTGCGGGATTTACAGAAGGTGAAGCGTGGGAACTAATGGTTCGTCACCTTCCTGATTGGGAATTAGAAGCACCAGATTTTATAGATAAGGACGAAGAATAATGGCAGTTAAGAAACCAGTTATTAAAGGTAAGAAGCCAAAGCTTCCACCAGACTATGACGTAATTCTACCTGGTATGGGTTACACAAAACCAACTAAGAAGAATCCTCCAAAGAAGATTAAGAAAGGTAAGTAACATGCCAGCAAAAAAGTGTAAGAAGTGTGGCAAGGCAAAGTGCAAGTGCTAATATGAAAAAGTCTAAAGTTGAAAAAGTAATGGGCGAGTTTAAGCGCGGAACATTACATTCAGGAAAAAAGGGACCAGTAGTTAAGTCCCGCAAGCAAGCCGTTGCTATCGCAATGAGCGAAGCTGGTATGTCCAAGAAGATGGGCATAAAGAAACCAAAGGTAAAGAAGAAGAAATAATGGATTCAAGACTAAAGCGAGCAGGCGTAGCTGGTTATAACAAGCCAAAGCGTACTCCTAGCCATCCAACAAAATCACATATAGTAGTTGCTAAATCTGGTGACCAGGTAAAGACTATTCGCTTTGGTCAACAAGGAGTCAGTGGTTCACCTAAGAAGGCTGGCGAAGGTAAGTCATACCGTCAGCGTCGTCAGAGTTTCAAAGCTCGCCACGCTAAGAACATAGCCAAAGGTCCTATGTCTGCTGCGTACTGGGCAGATAAGGCTAAGTGGTAATGACAAAGATTTTCCGTGGACCAGCAATGACTATCAAGCTTGGTCGTGGTGAAGACCTCTGGTTTGTTTCTTATCCATGGGCAAAGACTGTGGTAAAGAAGAACGGAACTTGGTCAACCATAGTATCTCCGCAAGATAGCTCGTTAGAAGATTATGACCGCGTATTACGCGGTGGATATGAAAACCCAATTACAGAAGAAGAGGCAGCTGAGTTAACAGCTGCTGGATACGGTGAGTACATTGTCGAATTGTAGAAGCGGGTGCAAGACCCAAGACCATTCCTCATGGGGCGAGTGCGCTCGTGCATCCAATATTGGCATTAGCCATGAAGGTGCAGCGACAGCAATTAAAACTACAGATAAAGAGTTAAGCGCTTATCGCGATGCTCGCAAACTTGGTATCCAACCAGCTTCTACAAAAATGAAAGATATTCAAAAGGCAGTCAGGGCATCTGACGTTATCGGAAGGGCAGCGAAAGCATAATGGCAACGCTTAATCAACTTACCGAGCAGACCATTGGTGAGGTTAACTCTTACGTCAAGAACCAAGAGTCGGTAACAATCATTACAAGCTCTGTCTCCTCAACAGATGTAACCATCTCGGTAGATGACACAACATCCTTAAGTAAGGGTATTGCAGAAATTGATGATGAGCTTCTATATGTAAAGAAGGTTATCGCACACAGCGGTACTATACAAATCCTAGGAACTACAGGCAATCCATCAGGTCGTGGATGGAGAAGCACTACAGCAACTAGCCATGTGTCTGGCTCTGTTGTAAGAAACAATCCAATATTTCCTCGCTCTCAGGCTAAGAGAGCAATTCTTGAAACTATTAAAGGTATAAACTTTCCTTGCATTGCAAGCCACACCTTTACATTTAATGGTTCTGATTATTCCTATATCTTGCCTGACTCACTAGAAGATATCGTCGGCATCTCATGGGATGTCCCAGATTCAACTGGAGTATGGGCTTTGATTAAAAAGTATCGAGTAGATAAAAACTATTATGATGCAACAACAAATAGCATTAAGCAGGCTCTTATCCTCAAAGAAGCCCCTATGCCTGGACGTACAGTTAACGTTCAATATACAAAGTTTCCGACCGTAATCACTGATGACCAAGAGTTAACGGTGAGCGGTCTTCCTGCATCTTGCGAAGACGTAGTACGTCTTGGTGCGATGTATCGCCTTTTGTCAACAGTAGACCCTGGAAAGGTTGTAGCTACATCTGTATCCGCAGATGCGCTTGACCAACCAGTACAAGCTGGAGCATCAACCACAACTGCGAAGTACATCTTCCAGTTGTACACCGTTCGCTTGCAAGAGGAAATTGCTAAGCAACAAGCCAACTTCCTTAACACCGTACAGTATACGAGGTAATAAATGCCATCACCATCACGCTATTACAGTTCAACCGCTGCCAAGACAACACTGTCTA
>OGVT01000052.1_pt1 | contig 13151 bp, 14 predicted proteins | sample 1575831 | NCBI WGS metagenome assembly OGVT01 (sample SAMN07581542, study PRJEB24739) | freshwater metagenome | place: Singapore | collected 2015-04
CTGGTTTCATCTGAACAAGAATTAGCAGCGCGCTTTGGTAAGCCAACCACATTTAACGCCGAAACATTCTTTACTGCAGCAAATTTCTTAGCATACGGCAATAAGCTCTATGTTTCACGTGCAGCAAACACTACAAGCAATGAGAATACAATCCTGACAGTTACAGCTGCTGCAACTACATTTGCAAATAACAGCACTGTTTATCAGCGTGATGCAAGCGGTGCAAACATTGCTATTGGCACTGTGGTGCTTGCCAACTCAACAACGCTTTCAGTTAATGTCAGCACGATGCAAGGCTTCTTCGCAACCTATACTGGTTCAAACACAAGCCTGATGCTGACTGATGGTTCAAACACAGCAACCGTTTCTGCTGTTACTGAAGATCCAACCGTTTCTAGAAACGCTGTTGCTTCTTCAGGCCTGCCATCACATATCAACTCGTTCATCATCAAGAATGAAGATAGCTACAATGCTAAAGATGCAACTGGTGATTTTTCAACAGCAGATTCAGACACGCTGTATGCTGCCAAATATCCTGGTTTGATTGGTAATTCAATAAAAGTATCCGTTTGCGATTCTTCTTCAGCTTTTGAATCTACTATTACAGCAAATGCTGGTATTTCTGTTAGCGTTGGTTCTAACACACTAACGATTGCAGTTACTGGCGCAAATGCAGCTTCTAATGCTGCTGTAACAGCAATTATCAATAGCCTGACTGTTGGCGATGTAGTTACCCTTGGTAACACATCAATCGGTAAGCAGACTGTAAACATCACTTCTATCGGATCGCTTGCAGCAAACGCAACCACATCTTACGTTCAGCTGGGTCTCGAGGATCTGTACGCTCTGTCAACAAACTTCTCAGCAACCTCTGTAACAAGAAACTGGGAATACTTCAATAGCGTCGATAAAACGATTGGTACGTCTGAGTTTGTTACCTCGCAAGGTAACACAGCTGCCAGCGACGAGATTCATGTTGTTGTTGCTGATGAAGATGGTCTGATTACTGGTGTTCCAGGCACTATTCTTGAGGTGTTTGAAGGTCTTTCTCGTGCAACAGATGCAAAATCAGCTGACGGTGCAACGATTTACTACAAAGACGTCATCAACCAAAACTCACAGTATGTTTGGTTTACTAATGATCGCGGCAATGCTGCATCAGCTACTGCCCTGTTAGTTGCTTCATCTACCAACACAAAACCACTTTCAGTTTCGTTTGTTGGTGGAACAGATGGTTACGGTGAAACAAACTGCCCAATCAACATCCTCACAGCAGCTTACGATATGTTTGCATCTGCTGAAGAGGTTGATGTTTCGTTGATCCTTCAGGGTAAAGCACGTGGTGGTACAAATGGCGAGCAGCTCGCTAACTACATCATCGATAATGTTTGCGAGTCAAGAAAAGACTGCGTTGCATTTATTTCACCTGACCGCGCCGATGTTGTTTCAAACCTTGGTAGTGAAGCAAATGATGTTGTAACATTTAGAAATTCATGCCGCTCAACATCTTATGCTGTTATCGACTCAGGTTACAAGTATCAATACGATAAATACAACGATGTTTACCGTTACATTCCATTGAATGGCGACATGGCTGGTCTTGCAGTACGTACTGATGAAACGCGTGATCCTTGGTTCTCACCAGCCGGCTTCAACAGAGGTCAAGTAAAGAATATCATTAAGCTTGCATTTAATCCAAACAAAGCAGCTCGTGACATTCTGTACAAGAACGGTGTTAACCCAGTTGTAACGTTCCCAGGTCAAGGAACTGTTCTGTTCGGTGACAAGACCATGCTGGCAAAACCATCGGCTTTTGATCGTATCAATGTTCGTCGTCTGTTCATTGTGCTTGAAAAAGCAATTGCAACTGCTGCTAAATTCACACTGTTTGAATTCAACGACGAGTTTACTCGCGCACAGTTCAAAAACCTTGTTGAGCCATTCCTACGTGATGTGCAAGGTCGTCGCGGTATTTACGACTTCAAGGTTGTGTGTGACGAAACAAACAACACTGGTGAAGTAATTGATCGTAACGAGTTTGTTGGTGACATCTACATCAAACCGGCTCGCTCAATCAACTTTATTCAGTTGAACTTTGTTGCTGTGAGAACGGGTGTTGAATTCTCCGAAGTGGTTGGACAGTTCTAATAAATATCAACGACAAAGGAGATAATAAACATGGCATTTAATGTAAACGAGATTAGAAGTCAGCTAACACTTGGAGGAGCACGTCAGTCGCTTTTCCAAGTGACGATTCAAAATCCAGCTAACTCTGTTGCTGATATTAAGGTTCCATTCTTGGTGAGAGCAGCTCAGATTCCTTCATCTGACCTGGGCATCATTGAAGTTCCTTACTTTGGTCGCAGAATTAAAATGGCAGGAGATCGTGTTTTTGGGGATTGGACTGTTACCGTCATCAACGATGAAGATTTTCTAATCAGAAACGCAATGGAAGAGTGGTCAAACAAAATCAACTCGCTGCAAGGCAACTTGCGTCAGTTTGGTGCTGCATCACCACTCCTTTACAAAGCTAACGCACAGGTAATTCAGTATTCAAAAACTGGCGTACCTATTAGAACATACCAATTCAACGGTATATTCCCTTCGTCAATCTCTCCAATTGATCTTGATTGGAATGCAACAGATCAGATTGAAGAGTTTACAGTCACGTTCCAATATGACTGGTGGGAAGTTTCTGGTGGTATTACTGGCAACGCTGGCGGAAGCTAATAAGTAGGAGGGGGGATTTTCCCCCTCCAACCTTTTAGGAGATATTATGGAATTTTTCGGGTTTGAAATCCGTCGCAAGGCTGATGAGTCAAAAGAAAATCTAGACGCAATTGCACCAGATCTTCAAGATGATGGCGCGCTAGTCGTTGCGGCTGGTGGTTCTTATGGCATGTATGTTGACATTGAAGGTAGTGCAAAAACAGAAGCAGAACTTGTTACGAGATACAGAGAAATGGCACTTCACCCCGAATGTGAAGCTGCGGTTGATGATATTATTAATGAAGCTATCAATTCAGAGATTGATAAAATTATTGAGATTATTCTTGACGGTGTTCCTGTTTCACCAAACATTAAAAAAATGATTGAAGAAGAATTTGATTACATTGCTGATCTATTAAACTTCAATCAACAAGGTTACGATATTTTTAGACGCTGGTATATTGACGGTAGAATGTATTACCAAGCCGTTATTGATAAAACAAATCCACGTCTGGGAATTCAAGAGTTGAGATACATTGACCCACGCAAGATTCGTAAGGTCAAAGAAGTCAAAACCAAAAAACTCAAAACCCAAGACAACACGATGGCCAATACTAAAGATGTATCAAGAGAGTATTACATCTACAGTGAAAAGGGTTTTTACGGACCATCAACAACATCAACACAAACAAGTGGTCTGAGAATAGCAAAAGATTCAATCATTCACGTGACTAGCGGTCTTGTAGATGCTAAGTCAACGATGGTTCTTTCTTACCTACACAAAGCAATCAAACCTCTAAACCAACTTAAGACTATCGAAGATGCGTCTGTGATCTATAGAATTTCACGTGCTCCGGAACGCCGTATATTCTACATCGACGTTGGTAATCTACCAAAAATGAAAGCAGAGCAGTATCTTCGCGACATGATGACGCGCCACAAGAATAAACTTGTATACGACATCGGTACTGGTGAAGTTCGTGATGATCGTAAATTCATGACGATGCTCGAAGACTTCTGGCTTCCTCGCCGCGAAGGTGGAAGAGGAACAGAGATTACAACACTTCCCGGTGGTCAGAATCTCGGTGAGATTGAAGATATCAAATATTTCCAAGACAAACTGTTTAGATCATTGAACGTTCCTGTTTCTAGAATGCAACCAGATAATTCGTTTAATCTTGGTCGTGCATCAGAGATATCTCGTGACGAAGTTAAGTTTGCTAAGTTTATCGATCGCCTTAGAGTGAGGTTTAGTCAGTTATTCACGAAGGCTCTTGAGAAGCAGCTTCTTCTCAAAGGTATCATAACTTCTGATGACTGGAAGGTAATTGAAAACCGTATTAAGTACAACTATGCCCGGGACAACTTCTTCTCAGAGCTGAAAGATCTCGAAATTGAAAAAGAAAGACTGGGTGCACTACAACTGATTGATCCGTTTGTTGGTAAGTATTTTTCAATAAACTACGTAAAGAAAAATATTCTACACCAAAACGAAGAAGAGATCGAAGAGATTGAACAAGATATGCAGGAAGATGGTTCCCAGCTTCAATATCAACAGAACTTAATGCAGCAAGGTCCTCAGGGCCAATAACGGTGATTGATAAATAAAACTATGGAGGAATTATGTCAGATACACCACTAACAGCAGTAGATTTAATCAACCATGCACTTGAGGGCAATCCAACAAAAGTTGGTGATACGTTCAACAACTTGATTATGCCTAAAATTGTTGATGCGGTTGCTGCAAAGAAACAAGAAATTTCCCAAGTAATGTTTGACGACTTGGCTGATGAAGATGAAGGTTCCGAGGAGGGATCTGAAGATACTTCAAACGAAGCTGAGGAAGATTTAGAACAAACCGAAGACGAGGCCACGGAAGATGAAAACACTGAAGCAGATGCTTGAGGTTTATGACCCAAAACCTGGTGATGAGAAAAAGTTTAAAGAAAAACACGTAGCTGTAAAACATAAGAATCTTGCTGGCAAGTCAACAGAAGACGATCAGCTGTTTCAGGCTACGAATGTTAAAACTGTAAACCGCGAACCAACCCACGGTTATAATCCAGGTAACGATGAGAAGGTGTATGAAGAAACTTCCATCGAAGAAGGTATCGAGGATCGTTTAGAGGCAGCTCGTGAAAAAGCCGCAGCTGCTGGTAAAACAATCAAACAACCTCAGCAAAAGAAAACTCTTAAGCGTTTTGTTGCTGGTAAGGCCTATGGTGGTTCAAAGCAAAAAGAAGATCAAGAAGATATGAAGGAAGAGGTTGAAATTCTTGATGAAGCTGTTGTTACTTCTGCTGCTTCAAAAATTCTTAAACAACACCACGGAAGAATCAAAGATCTGCTCAAAGGTATTGGTGCAGGTGTTGATGAGATGAAGAAAAATGCTGGATACAATCCACATTTTGGCCACGTTAGACAACTGAATATGTTTGCAAATCAACTGCAAGATATTCACGATGGTATTCATGCCGAAGCTCAGTACTCCAAGCCAGTACAACTTGCAAAGGAAGAGATAGAGCTGGTTAATGAACTGAAAACATCAACTCTACAATCATACCAAGTTAAGTCTTCTGATGCGTATAAAAAAGCAGCAGTTCGTGCAAGAAATGCTCCTCTTATTGCAGATCCAGATTCTCCAGAAGAACAAAAACAAGCTGCTAAAGAAGTACAGAAGCAAAAGCAGGTTATGGCCAAGCGCAAAACTGGTTACATGAAAGCTGGTGCAAAGATTAAAGCAGCTGGTGAAAAACCATACATGGCTGAAGAGGCTCTTGATGAAAAGAAGCTAACTCCTGCTGAAATGAAAAAGCGTGAAGAGGTTGCACGTGCAATTGAACGTGAAAATCCAAAGATGCCTATGGGAAAGAAAATGGCAATTGCAACAGCAACGGCTAAGAAAGTTGCTGAAGAGGCTTCTCCAAAGACCCTCAAGCAGCTTTTGGAAGGTGCAATGGTTACACTTCATGTTAAGCCACACCCAGATCAAAAAGGCCATCATGTTGTTGTAAAAAGCTCTGATACGAGTCGCTTTAAAAAAGGTGAAACTGTGTCAAGTGATGAGCTTGAACAAGGTCAGGATGATGGATATCTTAAAGTTAAGCACGTGAAGGAATAACTATGCCAGATCTAAAAGTACAAGCAGCGGAGCAGGTAGTTAACTCTACCCCAAATACGATTAGTAGCGCTACGTACGTTAGAGTGATTAGCACTGAAGCTTCTAATTTTGTGCTGATTACCGTAAAAGATTCAACAACAGCTACACTTGGTTCGTTTACACTTGGTCCATCGGGTTCAGCTTATGGTGTTGAATATGTTATTAAGTCACCCAGCGATACAATTGAATCCAATACTACAGGTACAACTGTCAAAGCAACTGCAATAGGATACTATTAATATGAAACTATTCTGCGATCTTTCAGAAGAAGTCAAATACCTTGTAGAAGAAAAAGAAGGTAAAAAAGACTTTTATATTGAGGGGGTGTTCATGGAAATGGACACGAAGAACCGTAACAATAGAGTGTACAAATCTGACTGGACCAAGCCAGTTATTGAACGCTACATTGAAGAAAGCGTAAAAACTAACCGCGCGTACGGCGAATTAGGCCATCCACAAGGCCCATCAATTAACCTTGATCGTGTTTCTCATATGATCAAAAGCCTTCAGATTGAAGGTAAACAGGTTATCGGTCGCGCAAAGATCATGGAAACGCCAATGGGTAACATTGTTAAAAATCTAATTGCAGAAGGTGCTTCGCTTGGTGTTTCATCAAGAGGTATGGGTTCTCTCGTAGAAAGAAACGGTGTGATGGAAGTGCAAAGCGATTTCCACCTCGCAACAGCTGGCGACATTGTTGCAGACCCATCGGCTCCAAACGCATTTGTTCAAGGAATCATGGAAGGTGTTGAGTGGATTTGGGATAATGGGGTTCTCAAAGCCAACGAGCTTGAACAATACAAAAAACAAATCAACGAGTCAGCAAGAAGAAAGACTCTTGAAAAAGATCAATTAAAGATTTTCGAATCCTTCGTTAACTCCCTCTCTAAAAAGTAATTTTACTAAATAATAGCATCTTAAGGAGAAATTCATGGCAGACAAAATTGCAAAGAAATTCAAGGAGGATCTACAGGAGAAAGTAGCTACCGGTGGTGGTCAAACCGGTCAGTCTATTGGTCCTGATGCATCCAATGTTAAACAAGCGCAGGCACCAGGTGCATCAAAGCGTCAAGGTGATCTTGCTTCACAAAAACTCGAGGGTGAAATGCAAGAAACTGATCCACAAAACAATACTGCAGCAACTGCTGACACCTCGGCTAAAAACAAAGCTTCTGTTTCTATGAAGGAAGAAGTTGAAGCAATGTTTGTTGGTCAAGATCTCTCTGAAGAATTCAAAGAGAAAGCAACTGTTGTGTTTGAGGCTGCTGTCAACGCAAAAGTTGAAGAGGCAAAAGCTGCTCTTGTTGAAGAATACGATGCAACTTTCGAAGCTGCAAAACAAGAGATTGAAGAAGAAGTCGCTGCAAAGGTTGACGAATATCTCAATTACGTCGTTGAGCAGTGGATGGAAGAGAAGAAACTTGCTGTTGAGTCCTCACTTCGTACAGAAATTTCAGAAGAGTTTATTGCTGGTCTGAAGAGCCTGTTTGAAGAGCATAATATCTCTATTCCAGAAGAAAAAGTTGATGTTGTTGAAGAGCTTGCAAAGCGTGTTGAAGAGCTCGAAGGCAAGCTGAACGATCAGATCAACGAAAACATCGAACTCAGAAAGATCACTGATGAAGTTGAGAAAGAAGTTATTTTTGCTCAAGTTTCTGAAGGTCTTGCTGCAACACAGGTTGAAAAGCTCCAAGCTCTTTCAGAAGGTGTTGAATTTTCTGACGTCGAAACATACAAAAAGAAACTCGAAATCATCAAGGAAAATTATTTCCCAACTGAAAAGAAAGTTTCAAGTGTGTTGACTGAAGAAGTTGAAGAAGTCCAGGAAGAAACAAAAGCTCCTGTGACTGGCCCAATGAATCGTTACGTTAACGCACTTTCAAGAACAATCAAAAAGTAATTAGTTATAAATAGTAATAAACCCTTAACAAGGAGAATCATATGTTTTTAGCTGAAGAACTACAACAAAAGTGGAAGCCAATTCTTGAACACGAGGATCTTCCTCAGATCAAGGACGCACATCGTCGCGGCACAACCGCTGTTCTGCTTGAGAACACCGAGCGTGCACTTCGCGAAGGTCAACAGTATACACGTGCATCGCTGCTGTCAGAAGGTTCAATTCCTGTCAACGCAATGGGTGCTTCATCATCAACCGCATCTGATGGTGCAATTGATACGTTTGATCCAGTTCTGATTTCGCTGGTTCGTCGTGCAATGCCAAATCTGATCGCTTATGATATTTGCGGCGTTCAGCCAATGACTGGTCCTACAGGTCTGATTTTTGCAATGCGTGCTCGTTACGCAAACCAGACACACACAGAAACATTCTACAACGAAGTTAACACTGCGTTCTCAACTGTTGTTTCTGGTGCAAATACCCTTGGTCAGAAACACGTTGGCGGATACCCAGGTAATACCACAACTGGTACAGCCAACCTTGCTGAAACTGGTATTTACAACTTTGGTTCAGGTGTGTCAACAGCACAGGCTGAAGCTCTTGGCACAACAAGCAACACCGCTATGCCACAGATGGCTTTCTCAATCGAGAAAGTTTCTGTAACAGCTAAGTCACGTGCTCTGAAAGCTGAATACACAATGGAACTTGCACAAGACCTTAAAGCAATTCACGGTCTTGACGCAGAAACCGAGCTTTCAAACATTCTGACATCAGAAATTCTTGCTGAAATCAACCGCGAAGTTGTTCGTACAATCGCTGTTACAGCTCAGCAAGGTGCCGACACCGGTACAACAACTGCTGGTCGTTTTGACCTTGACGTTGATGCAAACGGTCGTTGGTCTGTTGAGAAGTTCAAGGGTCTGATGTTCCAAGTTGAGCGTGAAGCTAACCAGATCGCTAAGAACACACGTCGTGGTAAAGGTAACATCGTTATCTGCTCAAGCGATGTAGCATCCGCTCTGCAGATGGCTGGTGTTCTTGACTACGCTCCTGCTCTTAACTCAAACGCACTGAACGTTGATGACACAGGCAACACATTCGCTGGTGTTCTGAACGGTCGTATGCGCGTTTACATCGATCCATATGCAACTGGTAACTACATGGTTATTGGTTACAAGGGTGCTTCTGCATTTGATGCTGGTCTGTTCTACTGCCCATACGTTCCTCTCCAAATGGTTCGTGCAGTTGATCAGGATAGCTTCCAGCCAAAAATTGGCTTCAAGACTCGTTACGGAATGGTTGCAAACCCATTTGCTGAAGGTGCAACAGCTGGTGCTGGCGCTCTCACAAAGGATAGCAACGTGTACTACCGTCGCGTTCTTGTCGACAATATCCTGTAATAAAAATATAATAATTGTAGTAAATCTGGGGGATCTTCGGATCCCCCTTTTTTTCGTCTGGATAAATAGTTGAACGGAGGTAATATGACAGCTATATCAAATCAGCCAACAAATAAAAGCTTTTTATCCCCATTAGGATTTAAGTTTACTATTAAGAAAACACCTCATATCAACTACTTTGTACAAACGTGTAGCATGCCAAGCGTTACACTGGGTAGGGTTGATGTACCTTCACCTTTTGTTAAAATACCTTATGCTGGTGATCACATTGAGTTTGGAGAGTTTACTTTAACGTATAAGGTTGATGAAGACCTTAAAAACTATCTTGAAATATACAACTGGATAGTTGGACTAGGTTTTCCAGACAACTTTGACCAGTATAAAAATGTTGAGATTCGTAGAAATGGAAAGAACACTGGTAGTGTAGATAGGCTATCTGGTGCAGGTCCATATTCAGATGGAACACTTGTTATACTTTCAAGTGCAATGAATCCTATTCACGAAGTTGTTTTTGAAGACATGTATCCTGTAAGTATATCAGAACTTGAATTCACAACCACAGACGCTGATGTAAACTACTTGACATCAACAGTGTCGTTTGCATATAGAAAATTTACTATAAACACGCTTTAAGCTGTTGACCTCGGAACGTACCCGAGGTATTATACAATTTTGGTTATGGAGTTATTATGAAGCTTGAAGACATACAAACACAATGGGAATTAGATTGTAAGATTGATAGAACAGAGTTGGGCGAAGAGAGTCTTCGAATTCCTCAACTCCATTCGAAGTATTTTAAAATCTATAGTAGTGAACGCCTGACGCTCAAAAAGCTGGAAAGCGATTATAAGATTCTCTACAAACAAAAACATGAATACTTTAATGGAAATATTAGTGAAGAAGAATTGAATGAAAATGGATGGGAACCTTTTCAGCTTAAGTTGTTAAAGTCGGATATTCCACTGTACATGGAAGCTGACTCAGATCTAATCAAAATCAAACAAAGAATTGAACTTCAACAAGAGAAGCTTGATTTTCTTGATTCTGTAATTAAGTCGCTAACAAACAGAGGTTTCCAAATTAAAAATGCTATTGACTGGATGAAGTTTACACAAGGCGCATGACAACCGAATATGAAAAACTAACTATACGTCAGGTAGACGATGTTTATATAAAAGTGTTTTGTGAACGCTCGGTTGCTATGGAGCTTTCTGAACACTTTACTTTCCAAGTTCCCGGTGCAAAACACATGCCAGCTTTTAAAAATAAGCTGTGGGATGGAAAGATCAGATTGTTTAACCTCAACACACAAAAAATATATGCTGGTCTAAGAAACTACGTTCATGAGTTTGCAAAGGATCGTGGTTACGAGGTTACGGAGGAGAGTGATTTCACTGCAGATGAATTTTCTGTCGTGGAAGCAGATAACTTCATATCCACTCTTTCCCTTCCATTTGTACCAAAATACTACCAGAAAGATACGTTCATTCACGCTATAAGAAACAAACGCGCATTGTTTGTTTCTCCAACAGCATCGGGTAAGTCTTTAATGATTTACTTGATTACAATGTATCATAACCGCAAAACATTGATTGTTGTCCCTACAACATCGCTTGTACACCAGCTAGAATCCGATTTTAAAGTGTACGGAATTGACAATGGTGAGATACACAAAATATTCTCTGGGCAGGAAAAAAACACAGATAAACCGATTACAATCACCACTTGGCAATCAATTTACAAGCTTCCGGAGAAATGGTTTCAACAGTTTGACGTAGTGATAGGTGATGAGGCCCACCAGTTCAAAGCTACGAGTCTTGTGTCAATTATGACAAAGATGACCAATACCCCATATCGATTTGGTTTTACTGGTACGCTAGATGGTACTGAAACAAACCAACTTGTTCTTGAGGGTCTATTTGGTCCAAAGCAAGATGTTACGACCACATCGACTCTCATACAAGAGCAGCACCTATCCCAATTCAATATTAAAGTGATTGTCCTTAAACACAACGATGCAGTTTGTGATCTTCTAAAGAAATCTGATTACAGACAAGAAATAGAGTTTCTTGTCTCAAACACAAAACGAAACAAGTTTATACGAAATCTCGCTCTCTCGCTTGAAGGAAACACACTAATACTGTACCAGTTTGTTGAAAAGCAAGGAAAGCCTCTGTACAACGATATACAGAGTAAAAGTGGTGAAAGAAAAGTATTCTTCATCCATGGTGGTGTTGATAGTACATTTAGAGAGGACGTACGACATATTGTTCAGCAAGAAAACGATGCAATTATAGTAGCATCGTATGGAACATTTAGTACAGGGATAAATATTCCACGTATACACAATGTTATTTTTGCTAGCCCTTTCAAATCCAAGATCAAAGTTCTTCAGTCTATTGGCCGAGCCCTCCGTAAGGCTGATGATAAAACGCTAGCAACTTTGTATGACATTGCTGATGATATGACGTGGAAATCAAGAAAGAATTTGACGCTCCAACACTTTATGGCAAGAATAGAGATGTATGACGAACAAAAGTTCGACTACAAAATATATAACGTCAAGTTGGGAGGATAACAATGATAATTTTATTAGTAAAGCTGATAAACGGAACAGAAGTTATTGGCACACTCGTTGATGATAATGCTAAAGTAATAACCCTTGCTAACCCAGCTCAAATTAATTACAAAAACATTGAATCCTCTGTACCTTCAGTTTCTCTTACAAGATACATGCAATTCTCAAAAACAAAGCAACATACGTTTGAAAGATCTAAAATCTTTTCTGTAGCTGAACCAATTAAAGGAATGTGTGCTTACTATCAGATGGCAATTGAACACTTTGAGAATGAAATTGATGAAATAGTACATAGAGAGCTTGAACGTGTTGTTAAATCTGAATCCGAAGAAACACAAAGCGACCAATACCTTGCTATACTTGAACGACTTACATCCAACCAAACATTGAACTAGTTGACTTTTTATTTTTTAACATTATAATAACGTTGTGAAGGAAATAAACGATGGCTGATAATCATTATGTAGATAATAAGCAGTTATATGAATGTATTGTACAGTATAAAAATGATTGTATAGAGGCAAAGCGTAAGAAACTTGACAAGCCTCCTATTCCAAACTATGTTGGTGAGTGTATTATGATGATTGCAGAACGATTATCGCACAAACCAAACTTCATCAACTATTCATTTAGAGATGAAATGATCAGTGATGGAATTGAAAATTGCATTAGCTATTTTGACAATTTTGACCCTGCTAAGTCTACTAATCCTTTCGCTTATTTCACACAGATCATTTACTATGCGTTTCTCAGAAGAATTCTCAAAGAGAAAAAGCAACAATATGTTAAGCACAAATCGTTGGAAAACTCTTTGCTGTTTGATGATCTAATTAGTCAGATGGAAGGTGACGACCACACATTTGTTAACACAGAAGTTGATCAACAATCTGTTGACTTTATCAAAGCTTTTGAGGATAGTCTGAAAGATAAGAAATCTAAAAAGAAGAAAAAGAAAGGAATCGAAGTATTTTTGGATGAATAGATAATGAAAATTGCAGTACTAGGTGATACCCATTTTGGGGCTCGTAATGATAGTCCCATATTTAATGAACACTTCAAGCGTTTCTACGACGAGGTGTTCTTTCCCTATCTTGAAAAAAATAAGATTGAATACGTAATCCAGCTTGGAGATGTGTTTGATAGACGAAAGTATGTGAACTTTAACACGTTGAAGTCTGTTAAAACGTATTTTTTCGATAGGTTGAATTACAACTACAATAGTATTGTTCTTGTAGGAAATCATGATACGTTCTACAAAAATACAAACAATGTTAATTCGTTGAGTCTGCTACTAGAAAATTACAACAATATAACTCCGATAGTATCGTGACTGGGAAACAGATCGGAAGAGCACACGTCTGAACTCCAGTCACCGGCTATGATCTCGTATGCCGTCTTCTGCTTGAA
>OGVT01000053.1_pt1 | contig 12697 bp, 20 predicted proteins | sample 1575831 | NCBI WGS metagenome assembly OGVT01 (sample SAMN07581542, study PRJEB24739) | freshwater metagenome | place: Singapore | collected 2015-04
GTTTCCCAGTCACGATAAGCCAACAAGTAGTATTACTCCAACACCAGGATCCTCATCTACACCAACTCCAACTATAACAGAAACACCGACTCAAACTCCTACACCTACACCAACACCTACTATCACAGAGACACCAACTCAAACCCCAACTAGTAGTATTACTCCAACACCAGGATCCTCATCTACACCAACTCCAACTATAACAGAAACACCGACTCAAACTCCTACACCTACCATCACTCCAACTATAACTGAAACCCCAACTAGTACGGTTACACCAACAATTACTGACACACCTACTAACACACCAACACCTACACTAACCCCAACTATTACAGAAACTCCAACACTAACTCCGACAAATTCAGCTATACTATCCCAGCAGAGGGAGAGTATATCGACACCACATCAGGCGATGGCGATACAGCCAAAGCGTCGCACGATTATCTATTAACCAAACAGATGGCTAAAACGCTTTTGACTTGGAAAATAGACACAAACGTGAACAATGTCGATTCTATTAAATATTACGGAACGGCTTATATCACAGATTTGGAAGCGACTTTTCCGAGCGGTGATGAAGTAGCTACTTTCTCAACCACTTTGGCAGGAAACGGAGCAATCACTCAAGTAGACCCTAACGACTAATATATGAAGCAAATCACACTTGATATTGGTGGCGAAAGCAGAACGTTTTATTTTGGGTTGGGTTTTTTAGGCAACCTGCTTGAAAAGGAAAACATATCCATTCAAGAAATTGGATATAAAGCAGTTGCAAATCCTTACAAATGGAATCCTTTAATGATGTTCTATTCTTTAGAATATGGTTATATCAGAAAAGGCGAGGAATGTCCGTTTACAGTTGTTAATATTACAGATTGGATTGAAGAGGCAGGAGGGTTTGAATCTGATGTTTACCGCAGTTTTGAAAAGGCTTTTGCCGATTCTTTAACTAAGGATGTGCCAAAACAAGAAGATAAAAAAAAAGCGGCAGCAACGAAAAAATAAACTGGGCTGAAGATGTAATTTCTTTTGCAATAGGCGAATTGAAAATGTCGAGTTTGGAAGCGGTTTACGATATGACGTGGGCAGAGTTTCAAATTCGACTTTTTGCATATAAACGGATGGATTTATACCGTTGGATGCAAATTCGAGAACTAGCATGGAATTCTTTTATTGCCCCGCATCAAGACCCTAAAAAAATGCCAAAAACAAAAGAGCGGTTTTGGCCTTTAAATGGTGAAAAACAAAAAAGCGGAGGCGTGTCCGATGAAATGAAGCAAATATTCTTAAATGAGTACAAAAAATGGCAACAAGCGGTAAGTTAGAGGTACAGATTGGCGCTGACAAATCAGACTTTGATAAAAAAATCAAAGAGGTTGAGTTTGACATTCAGCAATTATCTAAAGTTAAGCTAGAAAAGATAAGGCTAGGCTTAGATACTACTGAAATTAATTCGCAGATTAAAGATGCCAAAAACAATCTTAATCAGTTAAAATCAGCGGTAAAAGATAGCGGACAAAGTTTCAATAACTTCAAACCTGCGGTTGCTAATGGTGGCAATGCACTCATGCAGTTTAGCCGTATTGCTCAGGATGCTCCTTTTGGTATTATTGGTATTGGAAACAATATTACAGCTACTGTTGAAGCTTTTTCAGCATTGCAAAATTCAACAGGCTCAACAGGTGGCGCGCTCAAGGCTTTAGGTAGTTCAATACTCGGAAGCGGTGGTATATTGCTAGGTGTTTCGTTGCTTACAACAGGACTTACTTATTTGGCGCAAAGCGGAATGACTGTAGGCGATGTTATTGACAAGTTAACAGGGCAAACAGATGTTTATGGTAACGCATTAAAAAAAGCAACTACTGAAGCTTATAATAGTTCAGAAGTAGTTAAAGCGGTTGAAAGCGTAAAGCAATTAACCACAGAGGTAGATTTAGCAAAAAGAGGGTTTATAAGCAAAGCAGAAGTAGTTAAGCACTATAATGAAACTATGGGCTTAACTACTGGAATTGTTAAAACGGTTGATGAAGTAGAGCAACAACTTGTTAAGAATGGCGATGCTTATATAAAAATGACTTTATATAAAGCGGTTGCTAGTTTAGCGCAAGCCCAGGCTGCTAAAGATTTATTAGATAGCGAGAAAAAAGCTAATTCATCACTAAAAGATAATCTTGGTGTTTTAGGTAATTTAATGGTTGCCGTAGCTGGTACAGGATTAAGTTATCAGAATTTTTCAAAAGCTTTTTCAAAAGCTGAAAAAAATAGAAAAGAAGCAGTAGACGAAAGCACAGCTTCAATGAAAGCTAATTTAGCCATAGCTGAAAAATACAACAAAATGGCTGCTGAATTAGCTAAATCAATGGGTTTTAATTTTTTCCAAAATAATAAACCTGCTCCGCAAACATTCAACACCCCTCAAGTTTCTCCTGTATCAACTTTAACTCCTTCAGGTATAAAGCCTTTTAATGTAGAGCCTGTAAAAGCATCTATAATAGGTTTAGCCAACACAGTAGACGCGCAAAATACCAGAATGTTAGTTGCTTTAAATGACTTCAACACACAAGCGGCCAATATAATTCAAAATAGTATCGCAAATACATTCATTGGCTTAGGCGAGGCTATCGGTAGTTCACTAGCCAACGGAAGCGATGTTTTGCAATCCGTCGGAGCATCATTACTTAGTTCGTTAGGTTCTATATTGACCGAAATGGGTAAGATGGCCATTCAAATAGGCGTTGGGCTCATTGCGGTTAAATTCGCATTAAAATCTTTAAACCCAGCGGCTGCTATTGGAGCAGGTGTAGCGTTAATCGCTCTAGGCTCTTTATTTAAAGCGCAATCAAGCTCAATCGGTGGCAGAATAGGCGGAGGCGGTGGCGTTTCAGGTAGCTCAGGTTCAGGTGCAAATAACAGTTCATTCACTAGCAGCGGTTTCGCGTCTAGCGGAGGCGGAACAGTTGTTTTTGAAATAGCAGGCACAAAACTCATCGGAGTTTTAAGCAACACAATTAACAGCAATAAAAGACTAGGTGGTCAATTAGGTTTAGGATAATGGCAAAGAAAATTAACATAACATTCTCAGACCAACCCATAACAAGCGGAGCAGGGTTTAAATACAATATTCAAGTTGGCGGAATAGACATTACTTATTCAAACGGTGAAACTGAGTGCTTAGTAGAGTTTATACCCAATGGTGATACACCTACGCAAGTCTATCAAGTGCCTATTGGAGTTGATTTGGCTCAGACACTTGATATTACAAAAACATTTCTGAGACAAAACTACATTAACTACATTATTGATTATAATGTCGTTGGGAACACTATTGAAGTTTTAGTTCAGGCCGATGTAGTGGTAACTATTGACCCAGACATAAACGACAATATAACAATTACAACACAAGATGTTGAACCAGCAGGCGAAAATTTAAAGTACTTCATTATTTTTGGCAACTATGTATTGAATATTTACAAAAAAAACTATTTAGGCTCAGCTACCGAAATAAATGGAACGTTCACTTTGAAAAAGTCAGGAGTTGAAACTATATTATCACAAATACGAGGCACCGGAATTGATTTATCGCTTGAGGCGAATACGGCTTTAACTTTTGACGAGTTTTTGCTTGAGGATGAATTTACATTTAAAGTTGAACTACTTAAAAGCGGCATTTTAGTTTACAAAGGCTATGTAAAGCCAGACGGATGCCAACAAAGCTTTGTCAATGACTTGTGGTATGTAAATATAGAAACCGTTGACGGCTTAGGGCTTTTAAAAGATTTGTCTTTTGTGCAACAAAACGGCCTTCGTTTTACAGGTATGATGTCTATTTACGATGTTATAAAAGGCTGTCTAGACAGAACTCGTTTATCAATGGATATAATGACAAGCGTACAAGTTGAATACGTTGGATATACAGGAACAAACATTTTAAAAGATGTTTTTGTCAATTCTGATAGATTTATAAAAAACGAGGCCGACACTGTTATAATGGACTGCAACGAAGTGTTAACCTCTATGCTGAATCTATTTTCGGCTGTTATCACTCAGCAAGACGGTAAATGGTGGATTTATAGACCGAATGATTTAGTTCTGAATGGTTATACTGAATTTATCAATCAAACAACAAACGCAACTGCATTATACAACCTTAATGCTGTATTAGGTAGTCAAGTAAATAACTTCTACCCGCATCATTGTGGCGCAAATCAACAAATAGAAGTTAAAGGGGCGATTAGTGCTTATAGGCTAAATTACAAGTATGGCTTTTTGACTGGGTATTTAAAAAACACTAATTTGAACCATGATGAAGATATGGTTTACACGGATTGGACTACAAATCCTGATTTACCTATAATGAACCCAAGCCCGTCATATCCTATACTTAAAATAATAAATAACCCTTTAACAACTTACGGCCTTGAGGTGCTTGTTAAATCAGGCGTTCCTGCTTTAACGCCAATTTTAACATCATCGTCTATTGTAGGGTTTCAAGACCAAGTATTGACTTTTACATTCAAAGGCTCAACAAAAAACACATTACACTTACTGCATTTTCAAATAGTTACTAGCGATGGTTATTACTTAAAAAGCAGCGGTATTTATTCAAATTCAACATTTCAATGGAGCACTGATAGCAGCTCAAGCGTTAAAATACTTACAGGTAAAATAAGTACTTCTGAGCATTTCATAACATATAATTTAAAAATGCCTCCTTTGATAGCTGATTGTAACGTGTCGGTTATTATTTGCTCGCCTGTTTTATATTTTGTCCCAAGTATATATTACACGTCAACAGGTATTTTTAAAGTATCATATATTGAAATATCAGACAACACGATAAAAGAAAGCGGAGCAGTTGGGGAAAATCACACGGTATCACGGAAAAACCCGCCTAGCTCAATAACAAAAGAAAATCAAACAGTTTTTAATGGTGATGGAAGTACATCATTAATAGGAACTATTTATAAAGATGATTTAGAAACGCCAACAATCCAATGGACTAGAAAAGGAAAGTTTGAAAGTTTGCCATTGCTAGGTATTAGCGCGATGGATGATTTGCGCATACAGTCCGCTCCGATAATGAAATTTTCAGGCGATATTTTTGGAGAAATAAAATATATGTCAGTTGTCCAAATCGATGGCATTACTGGGTATTTTATGTTTATCGATTATGAATACGATTACAAAACAAACATCGCGCAGGTTAAGCTATTGCAGTTTTATAATTCTGATTTAGGTGATATTGAATATGCTATTTCACCAGATTACGGAAGCAACACGGTTAAACCAACAATAAAGGGTTAATTTTTATTTAGACTAAATATAAATAATTTTATATCTTTGATTCATGGAATATTTTAGCGGCAGCGATAGAATTTTATATATTAAATACTTAGGCGCATGGCTACCAGTCGGATGTCTTACAAGCAACTCATTGTCTGAAAATGCAGAAATGTTATCAACAACAACAAGGGATAACAACGGATGGTCAACATCACGCCCAACAATGCAGAGTTATACTATTTCATTTGAGGGTATTCAGATAAACACTACTATGTCTGGCGGTACATTTTCAGTCGCTAGTTATGACAGACTAAAACTTTTAAAACGGTCAAAAACATTACTTGATTGGAAAATACAAGGCGCAACATTCCCTACTGTTGACTATGGAAAATGTTATATAACTGATATTTCAGAAGCGGCAGAAGCAGAGGGGCTGCTTACTTTTTCAGGCACTTTAACAGGTTATGGATTGCCTAAAACTACATCATTAAATCAATATGTGTTAAACGATGGCGACCCTGATGTAATACTAACAACAGACACAACGGCTACATTAATAATTAAAACTACTGACTAATGGCTATAAATCCAGCAGACATATCAACAATAAGAGTTGGGCAGTTGCCTAGCGGCTCGTTAAGTTTAACTTCCAAAATAGCTATTGAAAACGGTACTGACTTGTATCAAACCGATATGCAAGGTCTAGTCAACTTCTTAAATATTCATTTAGGGGCTAGACAGTTTCAAATTCTTGAGTTTTGGGTAACGCAAACTTATATTGATGATAATTTTGATGTTACAGGGCTAGGTATAAATTTATGTGAGGGACTAGCCATTTGCAACGGTCAGAACGGTACGCCTCCAATGGATGGATTGGTTAGTATAGGCTACGGAACCAACTATAATATAATCGGTAATTTCGGCGGAAGCAAAGATGCCGTTGTTGTTAAGCATAAACATAAATCTGTTGTATGGTCTGATGGTAAACCAGCGGTGAACTCAGTTGGTACAGGAGGCAGCGCGGCAGGCCGTGCTTTAAGCGAAAGTTCAGTAACTAGCAATATTGACGAGACATCAGAAGTTGGTGTTGATGGAACTAATAAAAATATGCAGCCATATATTGTACTTCTTAAATGCATGAAACTTTAAAAAAATATTGAAATGTCAATCGACCCAAATTTAATAACGACCATAAGAGTTGACCAATTACCAGACGGAGTATTGTCTTTAACAAATCTGATTGCTCACACCGTCGGAACGGATTTAAAAAAAGCAACAATTCAAGATTTATCCGATTTAATAGCTACACAAATTGGTACTACTGATGCGGTAGGATATTATCCGTTATCTGTTACTGACGGTCAACAATTGCCTGCCGTCCCCGCAAACCCTAGTTTCTTTTTGTGTGGCGCAGGAACCTACTTAAACATTAACGGATATCCTGATGTAGTATGTACTGAGGAACTAAATGTGGTTATGTCATTGTCAGACCATTGGGAGTTATCGGTTGAAATACCTATAACCGCTGAAATAGGTGTCCAATCAGTTACAGGGGACACAGTCGACAATACAGACCCTGCAAATCCTGTTGTTGTTACGCCTAATTTGTCGCAGGTGTTTAATAAAAAAGACCGCGAAGTAATCACGCACGATGTAACAACAGGAGATTTTACATTCGACGCAACACACGTTGGTAAATATATCGGCTTTTACGGGATTGGACGATGCGATGCGATTATCCCAGACGATACTTATGACCCTGATATTTGGGTTAATCTTGTAGGTGGTGTTGGAGAGGGAGCATATATTAATCTTGTGCGCACAGCGGGCGCAGTATCAACTGTTATAGGACACGAAAAACGCATTATACACTTTGAGGCTAAATTAACTGATCCGCTTGCAAACGGATGGGTTGTTGATGCCGAGCCTGTATCACAGTTTGAAATTCAATTAACGCAAGCTGGAACCGACGCGCCTGATATTGTAACCGATTCTATTTTTGGTGCAATGGGCGCGAGTATTTCAACTACTTACAACACAGATGGGGAATATTATATCGTTTCCGACTTGCCAATTTTTGCAAATGTTAAAGACTATATTAAAAACTCAGTTTACCGAAAAATTGATTTTTATACAGTGTTTGACGGCTCAAATACTTATGCGATTGCTATTTCTTATGTGGATGACTACACTATACTGATTAAAAGCTATAATTACTCAGACTTATTCTCTGTATATTTATCAAACGACATCATGCAAGAGACTACACTTATTAAAATACCTTTTAAACCATAATTATATGACAACAATTAATTTAAAATTGTACGCGCAAGGCGCATACACAGGAAGCGGTACAATGGCTGCAACACAACCAGCAACCATAAAAGTACACGATGCAAACGGTGTCGTTGAAACACTCACAGGAACAGTAGCAACTGACGGAACGCTAACAGTCAATGCGGCTTCTGTTGGTGATTATCATTTGAGCGTTCGTACTTGGAATACATTAGGCGTATTCACGGCTGAAGCTGTTACGCTAGATGGCACAACGGTAGATTATGATTTCACTACCGCGGCAGAGCAGGCCTTTGGCGGCAATCAAGTTGAGGTAGAAAGCGGTGTTTTTGCATTGTACTCAGGTGATGTAGACCAAAATGACGCGATTACACAAAATGATTTGACACTCGTTAGCAACGCTTCGGATAACTCACAGACTGGAGTTGTTATTTGTGATTTGAACTCAGATGAATCGGTTGATTTGTCAGATGTTATGATTGTAACTAATAACTTAGGCCGCGTGGTTGTTTATCCTACTACATTTAGCATTGGATTGCCAAATCCGCACCACACTCATTAATGAAACAACTATTCACATATTTACCATTTGTTATCATATCTTATTGGATAGTAGGGATTGGTATGATTTTTTTATGTGATTGGTATAAAATTGATGAGAATTACATTATTGCAAACGCGGCAGACATTCCACCGATATTGGCCTGCTGCGTTTACTATTTTTTCAATTGGTCAAATATGCCTTACGTTCCTAAAATGCTCGTAATGCTTATTTTTGTAGTAACTGCTTATCAATTACTTTTTGACTTCAAAGAGTTTCCGTTTTGGCCTTACATTTCGGGGTACATTTATATTATTTTTTTATCTATTTTTACAATATTAAGGAATTTGTATTATGAACGAACTACTAAACAACTTCAAAAATAAACGCGGTTGGCTTCATGGGCTAGTCGGGTTATCGCTTGGTTATATATTCACCGGTGCTCAAGATTGGTCAACGTGGAGTGATTACACGGGTCAGAAGCACGGCATAGGCGTTTGCATCGCTATTACTATTGGCATACTTGCATGCATTTACGAATGGTCTCAGGCTCTTTATGTATCGACACATTATCCGCTCGCTAAGAACGATGGCTTTGATTGGTACGATATAGCTTGGTCATTAATTGGCGCGGTTATCGGTACTCAAATCGGGTGCGCTTGGCAGTCGGTGGCGCCTTGCTACATTTTCGGGGTGGTTGTCGTTGTTTGTTTAGGTTATGAGGGATTAAGATTTTATAAAGCAAGTAAGTACTAATGAGCATGACTGATTTAGAAAAACGCCACATAGAGGAGCTAACAGCCGTTAAAAATAATGTCGAAAGAATTGAGCAGCATTATAGAGCAATGAAGCTAGATAATGAAGCAATGAAAGATTCATTGTCTGATATTAAAAAAGCATTTGTGGGCAATGAATTGATTGGTAATAAAGGGTTAATAGCTACAGTTGCAGAAATAAAGCGCGATGTAGAGGAACTGAAAGACAAAGAATTGCAGCGCCAACAATCAGAATCCAATATCAAATGGATTGGCGGAACGATAATAACTATTTTGTTTGCGCTTATGGTTTGGATAATTCAACACTTGCCGAAATGAAAATGATACGCGACACAATGATGATTAACGGCCGATGGTCGCAAAAGCGAATAATGATATTCTCATCTTTTTGGATAGCTACTTTATACGCTTTTACGCCTATTGTTGTTCCTAATTTTGAAGTACATGAGTTTGTATTTCTCGGATTTATTGGCGGAGGCGCGTATGCAGTATTTCGCGCACAGAAGCGCGACGAAACATATAACAGCGAATTAACACCAGAACAATGAGCAAAATAACCAAAATAGGCCCGCGAGGACTTGCGCTTATCAAACAAAGCGAAGGATTTAGAAACAAACCGTATCTTTGCCCTGCTAGAGTTTGGACAATCGGCTACGGTACTACGTTTTACTTCGACACTAAAAAACACGTTTCAAAGAATGACCCCCCTATAACAGAAGCTGAAGCCGAACGGTTACTTCGCGGGCACGTTGACAATGTATTTTCACCGCTTGCCGATAAGTTATTACGCGACGATTTAACGCAAAACGAGTTTGATGCAGTTGTAGATTTTCTTTATAACTGTGGGGCAACGTATCGCGATAAAACTGGCCGCATTGTTAATTACAAGCTATTCAGATTTATCAACGAGCGAATGAATCAAATGGGATTGTCAGAATATTGGCGCGGACTATGTGTTACAGGAGGCGGCAAAAAATTACCCGGACTTGTAACAAGACGCGCAAAAGAAGTTGAATTATTTTTTAGTTAGTATGAAAAAACTTTGGCTACAATACCGAGAGCGAATAGCAGTTATACTCATTATTATTCTGACTATTCTATTCGCTGTGTTTGTTTCGGCTTGCTCGGCTCGCACAGTAAACAAGCAAGAAACGAAAATTGACAGTACGGCAACGGCTGTGGCTATTATCAAGACAGACAGCACAGCAACCGATACAAAGCGCATTGACTTCGACACGCAAACCGATGAGATTTGTATCGAGCCAGTCGACACCACAAAGCCGATAGAGATAACAAACGAAGAGGGCGAAGTAACAAAGTACAAAAACGCGCGTTTAAGCCACAAACGCAAAAAAGACAATACAATAATAGTTGAGGAAAAGAAAGTGGCTAAAATCGTGGTTGATTCAACTAATAATGAGATTGAAGTCAACAAGGTACAATCTGCAAAAGTAGTATACAAAGAGCAGTTTAATTGGTCAAAGTTTGTTTTGTCGTTTTGGTGGCTCTGGCTGATGCTTATTGTTGGCGGCTATATTGCTTATCGTTATCACAAAGGAACGCTTAAACTGCCGCTTATATGACAAATTACATTGAAGTAAGAAGCTACGGCAGCAAGACAATTAATTTGCGGTCTGATTCGCGGCCTATTGCTACTGATTACACTTGTGGAGTTTGGCGCGTTCGTTACATTAATCGAGTTCCTGAACACATTACAAGGCTCGCGAGTATGATATAAAAAAGAAACCCGCTAGCGTGGTGGATGCAGCGGGTTTGATGTAAACTAACAAAATTTCTATGAAAAACAGAACAAATATAAGTATTTAAACGTAACGGCCAAATTTATGAGCCGTTTTTTTTATATGTTAAAATTTCACTTACCTATTGCACATTAAAAATAAGGTTGTATATTTGCTAATATAAATTAACAAAAAGATGAAAATAAAACACTTACCACAGCATTTACAGCAGCTTGCGCTTAAGGAAGCGGAGTTGCAGGGGTTTAAATGGATTACTGTTGAAGCTGATTTAATGGAAGCTTTCAATTGGTCTTCATCAACTCAAGAGGGTTATTTTTGGTGCAATATCTACAACGGAAACTTTAACACGGATGAACCATGACACACAAACTAACCACAGAACAATTATTCGCCTTAGACAAAGGCGAAAACGGAATCTTGGCGGAGATATTAACTTAAAAACTAAAGATATGAATTTTAAACACAATATTACAAAACTTGTATGTATATCAATATTTTATTTAATTATTTCTTGTACAAGCAATAATGACTTTTTAAAAGGTAAAGAACAATTAGAAAATCAAGGCTATACAGATATTGTAAATACTGGTTATAATGCTTTTTGCTGTGATGAAAAAGATAATTTCTCAACAGGTTTTAAAGCTAAAGATAAAAATGGAAATGAAGTTAAAGGATGTATTTGTAGTGGCATTTTAAAAGGCATCACAATTCGTTTCGAGTAATATTTTCCCTAAAACAACAACTATCCGAAACCACATACAACGAAGTGATGATGTGGATTGAACAACCAATTTTAAATTAACAACAATGAACAAACACATTAAACCCGGGCAGCTAGTACCCGCAAAACTAAGACTAGAAATTTATAAAGAGGCTAAACGCTCGATTGAGGCGGATACAAATATATGCAATTCAGTTAGATTACTTTGCTGTTGCATATTATGGGGTTTAAAAAACAGAGATGAGCCAGCTCCTAACGAAAAAAATTGGAGTGTTAATGATTCTGGTAAAATGTTCCCTGAGTTTAATAAAACCATCAGAGTTACAGACGGGAAACAACACGCTCTCGATGAGTTAACCAAAGCCATTGAAGCGTTGGAGAAAGCAACCGTTAAACCAAGCGCCACAACCAAAGGCCAACAATCGATTATAGACAATATTGTCAACTCAGTAGCTGAACAACTAAGTAGAGTAGAACCTGATTTTAGACATAAGGTATTTATCCAACTACGCGATAAACTAGCAGAGCAGCACGCGGCTGACATTACCGCGCTTGAACAACCAATTAACGAACGATTGAATTATTTAAAATCACTTAGATATGAGTAACACACTATTCACAAACTTCAACAAATTAATATCGACAGAAATGTCCGAGTACCTTATCCGCTACACCAAGCAAAACGACCTCTTAGAAGTGGCCGATAAAACTGGCGTATCGTTTTCAACAATTGACAACGTGCGCAGACAGAGAGCGGTTCTAAAACCCAGCAACTCTGAAGCGATGACCGAACTAACTAGACTAGCAATCAGAAACTACACGCACCGAAATGCGATTGATTCTCGATTGACTAAGGAATATGAAAAAGGGGTTAATGTTAGAGGGTAGGGGTATGGAAAAACCTAGATTAGATTACGAGTTTATTATATATTGGTTATTCGTCTTAACCTTTATCGGTGCGTTCTACTTCGGTATATATTTACTACTTGTAAATTTTAACAATATTGTTTTGTGGATTACAAAATAAATATTAACTTTGCTCATATAAATTAACAAATTATAATTATGAAAACTAAGATTGAAATTAAAAACAGATTCACTGGTTTAATTATTTTTGAATTTGAGTGCGACGGAAACACAATTTTAAAAACAGTTCAAGAAGCTTTAAAAAATAATGCAGACCTACGCGAGGCAGACCTACGCGAGGCAGACCTACGCGAGGCAGACCTATGCGGGGCAAACCTACGCGAGGCAGACCTACGCGAGGCAGACCTACGCGAGGCAGACCTATGCGGGGCTACTATCGTGACTGGGAAAC
>OGVT01000054.1_pt1 | contig 12693 bp, 12 predicted proteins | sample 1575831 | NCBI WGS metagenome assembly OGVT01 (sample SAMN07581542, study PRJEB24739) | freshwater metagenome | place: Singapore | collected 2015-04
GTTTCCCAGTCACGATACTTTTTCTACCATTTTTAGTGGAGTGATGTCGATTACTTCAGCTTTCTTATGCTCAAGCATTCTTTTATCTTCCATATTTTCAACATAGATGTTGATATCTTGGTTTTGCTTCTCAGTTTTGGTAATATCGATGGCTCTAGTAGAGGGAAGAATACGATCTACACACATCTTCAAGCAAGTTTCATTTCCTTCCAAAGCTTTCTCAATGATCTTAGCCATGATTTGAGAAGCATTCTTCTGCAACAAATCACCAGCAGCAATACCACCATAGTTCTTGCTACCTTTAGGACGACCATTGGGATTACCACTATGCCCTTTCTTGAACAGATGAGGCATAGTCTTTCTCTTATCTATTTTTTCTTCTTTGATATTAAGATATTTAATAAAACCTGGGTAAATGCCTATTCTTGAACGTGTATTATCGTACCAAAGTGTGTATGTATCAGTAGATCTATTATAATTAACTAGTTGCATAAGATCAGTATCACCTGACCAGATAATACAATTTTCACCTTTACTATTTAAGGCACATGTCCAGGCATATATCAAATCATCGCCTTCTGCACCTGATACACGATGTATGATAACACCTTGTGATTTTAATAAATCTGTAAATTCTTCTATTACGTTATGAACATTTGACCAGTGTATTTTACTATCCTGTTCTCTGTTAGCTTTGTATTCAGAAGATGGGTATAGATCCTTTCTCCATGATTTACTGTCTAGTGTAAATATTATACGACCTGTAATATTTTTAAGTTTTCGCAACTCAGAAGAAAAGTCTGTTGCTAACTTACGCATGAAAATATTCATTTCACTTTGAGAGCTCATAAAACGGGTGTCAATATCAATAGATTCACCGAATCCTGCTGGCATCTTTTGTCTAGGTAAAACAAAAAGTCTACTGTAGATGAAATAATTGCCATCAATTATTAAAGTATGGTTTCTTGCACTCATGATTATCTTTTTTTAAAAGTAATAAACTTATTTGACACGCCAAAGTTTTTTATAAACTATTCTGCATGTAATATTGATTGTATGCTGTATGCGCATGATAGCATAGTAATAACAGGATCTATTACCAATGTTCGTTGTGCCTGGTGCTCTGCTACTTTAATTACAATTTGAGGAATATATTTAACATGGTGCGGTTTTTCCATTCTAATATATTCAATGAAGTCACCGCCTAAACTTGCTAAAACATCATCAACTCTGTTACTGTATTCTGAAGCAAGATACTGGTAGTTTTTAACAGGATCTACATTTGTAAAAAGCAATTCATACACGTCTTTATAAACACCATTGAATTTTTTAACATCATCTAATGTAATAAGTGTCTTACCTTCAGCGATATATCCCTGTAACACTGTTAATGTATTTCTCATATCAGGAAATTTACGCTTAACAAGCTCTAATAATGCAGGCTTCTCAATATCAGCACCTTCTTTCTTTACAATTTCATATACTCGCTTAATATAAGATTTTAATTGCTCAGCTTCTTCTTCTTTTGAAAAGTCAAAGTTAATTTGCTCAAAGCGGCTCAGTACAGCTTCAGGTATTTTATTGATATGATTTGTAGTAGCAATGAATCGTGTATTTTTTGAAAACGAATCCATTGTAGCCTTTAAAGCTTTGTTAAACTGATCACTAACACCATCTATCTCATCTAGAATAACAACTTTCATTTTACCTTCAAGTGAAGTTAACGAGGCAGTTGTACAAAACTTGCTTATCTTTTCACGAATTACATCTACACTTGTTTCATCTGATGCGTTGATGTATCGATATTCATGTCCAAATTGATTACAAAGCGCCTTTGCAGCACTTGTCTTACCAGTTCCAGGTGAGCCATAAAAAAGAAGATGTTGATATACACCGTCATTTAATTTAGTCCTGATCCTCTCAGGCATTATCAAATCTTCGAGTGTACTTGGTCTGTACTTTTCAGTTAGTAATATGTCTTTAAATGCCATTTTTGCCTATTTTTAGTTATACTTATTTTATACTTATACTTATTGAAGTTGCATTAGTTTCAATATATAAACATAATGTCTAATACAATGAAGTACATCGCAAACTTTGAATCATTTATTATTGAGAAAAATGCAGTAGAAGCTGCAGAAGACCAGCTCAAAAAGACAATAGGCAGGGCAGAAAAATATGATAATAAAGCAGCTGCAATAGACTATGAAATTCAATTCAAGAAAGATAAACTTGAATATGAAAAGAAAAAAGATCAAATGCAGCAACAAATCAAAGATGAGCAGGATCCTGTTAAAAAAGAGCAAGAAAAACAAAGATTTAAATCCTTTAAAGATAAATGGAAGGATGAAAAAGATACATATAAGTCACGCTTAAAAGCAATGCGATACTAATGAAGCCTTTACATTTTGTAAGATCTAGAGGAAGAAACAGGGGTCTATATGGTATAAGATTTAAAGAACTCAAGCCATATCAAGTAAAATTTCTAGAAAATAATCCACTCATAAGAAAAAACGCATCGACTGATGATCGATACGTCCAGGTTATTTTTAGAATATTAGAATATGAGACACATTATAAAGATCATCTGAAGTTATATTACAACACATACACTGGTAAAATAAGCAACTATGAAGAAATCATAGAAGATTCAAAAAAATTAGACTGGAAGTGTAGCGTATGTGATTGTGAAATCAAATCTGAAGTGGGTAATTTTGAAATAAAGAATTTCTTATGTGAAACTTGTAATAAATCACATGGAAATCCAAGCAAATTTGTAGACGAACGTATTCTAGATGCCAGTATAAATTTTAGAAAACATTGCCAAGATATATTAATAGAGCAACAAAAGAAATATATGAAATATATTAAGAAATTTGAAAAAGGTTACAAAAATCCTAGACTGAAGCAAGGGCCTCATCAATAGTACAAAAGTCAAAGCATTTTAAATTACTTGCCCTGTTTGTATTGTATACTTTGGCAACACTCTTAATTAATTCAGCATTGTCTTCAAAATATTTTATCATTCCTTTATAAATGCTTTCACGTGTACTGGTTATTGGATAACCATCATGGAAATGTGTTTTATTACCTTTAAAGCCCATATCAAATCCTAATAGATAAATTTTAGATGCACCCATTTTCAAGGCAAGACTCAGTGCACCAAATCCTGAATTATTGCCTGCTGTAATTCTTTCAGTTGATAAATCAATCACTCGACCGCCAGAGTTTCTTAATAATATTACATCATCTGTTAAATTTATGGGATGTGGGCTCGGTGTATATTTTAAACAGGTCAATGCATCGATTTCCTTTTTGTACCAATTATAAAATCTACTATCTGTCCAATACAGTACGTCACAGTCTGGTACAAACATAAAAGCTTTATTTGTAGCTATTACTTTTTTTCCTTCAAGTCTAGAGAAATTAAAATCTTGAAGACTTGGCCCACCTGCTACAATATAAACAGTTTCACCCTTCCATATAGGTTTAACTGAACCATATTTATAATTAGGTACACCTCTTTGACCAGAATATACAGGGCCACCTGCTTTTATTTTAGCAATTTTTCTCTGTTCTGCTTCATAGTTTAATTTTTTAACATGCTCCATTCTAGCCCTTTTCTCTTCAAGGGACATTGATATTTGCTGATGTTTTACATTTTGCGGTGATTGATTATTTGTGCTGGGTTTTTGCACAGTATTCTGCTTCACAGGAGTCCTTTCAGGTTTAATGATATGTAATTTACGTATAGACATATAGTATTTATTTACATAAAAAAGGCCTTCGGTTAGGAAGGCCTGTATTTGAATAAACTTAAAATTAAATTATCTTACCAGTCATTGCTTTTCTAAAACGATTTGCAACACTTTCATAAATTGAATTATCTACAGATGCTGTGACTGGTTCACCTGCCGACTGTTCTTTCTTTTTATATAAAGTTACATCATTGCCTTCAGCGTCTTTAACAGTTTTGGTTTCGTACTGATCAATTTCAGTATCTGCAGGTTTAGTAGTAGAATATCCTTTACCATCTTCACTTGCTAAGAAATCTTTGACAGGATCTGTAGATGCTACGACCTCTTTCTTTTTATAAACAGTTACTTCATTACCATCTTTATCTTTAATAGTTTTGGTATCAAACTGGTCTAATTCTTCATCTGAAGGTTTAGTTTCAGAATATCCTTTACCATCTTCACTTGCTAAGAAATCTTTAACAGGGTCAGTAGGCTCACTTACTGATTGTTCTTTCTTTTTGTATAAAGTTACATCGTTGCCTTCAGCGTCTTTAACAGTTTTGGTTTCGTACTGATCTAGCTCTTCTTCAGCTGGTACTTCTTTAGAAAATCCTTTACCGTCTTCACTTTTTAGAAAATCTTTAACTGGATCTTTTTTGGCAGCAATTTTGTCCTCAGATTCTTTTGTTTTTGTTTCTATATAATCTTCAAGTTCTGCACCATTATTAATCTCATCATTGCCAGTAAGTGTACGGAACATCGAAGATTTTTTATCTTTGTCTTTCACTTTATCTATAATAAGAGAGGCTTTTTTCCACAATTCAAGTTTATCACTTTCTAATTTTTGCAATAGTTTTTGTGCACTTGGATCTTCGCCTTTCTTTCTCTGTACAGCTTCTTTGTCTTTGATTTTATCGATTTCATCATTGATTTCACCTAAAGTTTCAATATCATCTTCACCGAGACCTAGTTCTTTCTTTTTAACTGCTATTTCTTTGTCTGCATCACTTATAGCGTCTTCAGCATCTTTTAATCTTACAGTTAAGTCTTTGATATCATCTCTGATTTCAACTTGATCTTCTTTATCAGCTGCTTGCATTTTAGCATTGGCAACTTGTAGCCTAGATTCAACTTTTGCCTTTGATAGAACTCTTTTCAAATAATTTGATGATGCCATTTCTTCTGCTTCGTCCTCAATATCCTTTGCAGCTTCATCCGCAGCATCAACCCTTTTTTGTAAAGTATCCTCAAAGTCACTTATTTTCTTTCTGGCAAGCTCTTTCATTTTACTTACATCGAGACCTTTAGCTTTAGCAGCATCAATCTTTTGCTTCATGACTTCATTTCTTTTGTCAATTTCAGCATTAACTTTATCTTGGGCTTCGACACCTTTGATTTTTAAATCTGTAGCCTTTTTAACAGTCTTTCTGATTTTAGGTGCTCTGAATAACCAGTCTATAATTATATTTGTATCTTCTTGTGCCTCATTAACGACATCTTCACCTACAAGTTCTGCACCCTCTTTTTCAGAGTGTTTTTCAGGTTCGCCTAGCGTTAAAATCTCTTGTTCAATCTCTTTGAAAGTTTTGTCGATGTCTTTAGTAAGTTCTTCTATGTCAATAGAAATTCCAAAGTCATCGTCAGTAGCAGGTAGTTCAGCTACATTACTTTTTTTTTCAGACTCCATTTCAGCCTGTTTAACCTTTTCCTCTTCAACGAGTTTGGATTCATCGGTAACTTCTTCATCTTCATCGTCCTCCTCTTCATCGTCATCGTCATCATCCTCTTCTTCGTCCTCCTCTTCTTCGTCATCCTCTTCTTCCTCTTCGCCATCTTCAGGCATGTCAGCAAGTTTATTGTTTTCAGGTTCTTCAGAAGATTCTTCACTTTCCTCTGGTTCATCTGCAACAACTTCTTCAGTGTCCTCTACTTCTTCTTCACTATCTTCAATTTCGTCCTCATCGCCTTCTTCTAAAAACTGGGCATAGGATTTAATAGCCTGATACTCAAGCAAGCTAATAATACGCGATTCGTTCTTATAATCACGATATGTTTCAAACAGTTTAACGTCTATATGGTTAACCGTTTCTGGATTTGATTCAGTAAAACTTTCAAAAAGTGCAATTTCACCTTTATTTTGACAAGAATCAAGATACTGATCTAAAACTGGGATTGTAATTTTCATATCTAATTTTTTATTTGATAGTGTATATATCAACTGTGGGAACATAAAAAAAGCGCTCCGTAGAGCGCTTTAAGTATTTAAGTACAAATTCGATTAGATCATTGTGTAACCAGAGAATTTGATACCCATTGTTAAGTAGTAAATTTGAGGGAAGAAACCTGCTTCTACTAATGCATAACGAGATTTAACAGCGATTTTAGGAGCCATTGTACCTTCTGCAATAGTTTGTACAGATTCAGCCATCAAGTAAGGCATAAACACTAGACCTGGAGAATTAGCGTCACCTTTACGTCCAATACAAATTCTAGTATCTGTCCAGCTCATGTTAGGGTCAACATAGATGTTAACACCAGCAATAGAACCAATAGGATAAAGAGAACCAGCAGCTTGGCTGATAGTATTGCTAAGTGGATAAGGAACGAAACCTGCGATGTCTTGCAATGCAGAAGCTACTTGACCGTTAGTTACAGCAAAGTTAGCAGCTCCTCTACGACCACGGATAGCGATCAAGTTAGCAGCAGCAAGAACTTTAGACATAATTTTACGTTGTAGTGTACCTGCATTATCACCTGAAGTTGGTACAGTAGCAGCAGTAGTGATAGTTACTGGGGAGTTATTGTAAGCTCCTAAACCAAGGTTAAATGTAGTATTACCAGAAGCAGCTACATATAGGTTAAGGTTAGTACCATCAATAGTAAAGATTTGACTTGCATTTGTAGCACCAAGACGGAATAAACGCTCAAGGATGTTTTTGTTGATAGTCTGAGTCAATTCATTGATAAGAACCGCTTCAACTTGAGCAACTGCATCGATACCATATTGCTTAAGATCTTGAACTTGTTCACGAGTTACAGCAGCTGCAACTTGTACAGTTTGAGCAGATACTGATTTGTTGAACAATTGTAAGCCCATCAAATTTTCTTTGGTAGACTCACCTTCTTCTCTTAAATAAGGATCGTTAGAAGTAACATCACCTGATTTGAAACCACGACCAGAGAAACCTGAAATGTGATCTTCTAAAGCTTTAACCAATTCAGGAGTAGCACCAGTGCTTAAGAAATCACCACTTAATACACTAGCAGATACGCTGTTATCAGTTGATAAGAACCATCCAGTAGTTGTGAAGATTTCAGCAATAGTGTAAGCTGAACCTACTAAATTACCAGTATTCCATGTTGATGGATAAGAATAAGTAGAAGTATCATCGTTAGTATCGATTTTGAAAATAACAAAACCGTCAATACGAGAACGACCAACTACTGTAAAACGATAAGGAACTTCTGTACCGTTAGTTACATAATAAATGTCGTTTGGTTCAACATCTGTACTGGTGTTAAAATCACCAAATAAATCGGCTTTAATCATGATAGGAGCAGTGCGACCATCAGCACCACCAAGACCATTAGCAGCTTGTGATGGATCATTAAATGCACCACCTGCATAAGGGAAATCAAGATAAGTCAACATACCGAAAGGACCACCCATTGGTACTACAGGTACAAGGTCAAGACCTACAGTTTGAGCTGCAACTTGCATAGCAAGAGGAAGTAAACTGAAAGGTTTATCACCAGAACCAGCAGTTTGTGATTGGAAATCGGTGTTTAGTCCAGGAGCACCCGGTGCAAAAACTGGGCCCATACCTGGGACATTCATACCTGGGTTCATGTGAACGTAGTTATAAACGCTCTCATTCAACATGCCAGAGTCTTCAGCTAATTTGTGGAAGTGGCAATATTTAGACATCCATTCAAGTTTGCTAGATTCGGTAATACCGGTAGCGCTCTCGATAAGTGGAGACCATGTTGCTTTTACTTCCGCTTCGTTAATCATTTGTAACATTTTGGAAAATTGTTTTTTTGTTTTAAGTATTTATTGATTCTATTTGGAGTATTTTGCGAATCTGCGTTCCAACTGTCCTTTGAAATTTTCTAAGTAACTATTATTTACAGAATAAGATTTAACATCTTCAACGGCAGCAACTTTAGATTCATTGATTCGTTCAAGTTGAACTTGACTGTTTCTGAAATCGCGAGTTTGCCAAAAATTTGTAATCTGATACTGTGTTGAAAGATCGTATCTCTTAGACTCAGCTAAGATTTCGTTCTTTCTAGAAACTGAAAGGTTACTCCAAAGTTCTTTGTACTCAACTGGCATTTGTTTAATAAATGCCGGTGTATTGTCAACTAAACTTTCATTAACCGATTCATTGGATTCGTTGATAGCTTGTACGTTATCTCCGTTTACTGCTGTTTGCTTCTTAGCAGATTCTATTAAAAGTTGTAATTTTTCTGTGATAGAGTTTTTATACTCTTGTGAACTAACTGCAGATGAATTAGAAACTCCAGTTTTTTGTGAAAAACTAGAAACAGATTCAATTTTAGATTCACTTACGCCTGTTAGTCGTTTATTTAATTTATCTAGATTTTCACCTACATAATTGCTATAATTACCAACTGTTTCTAAGTTCTCTTTAAGGTAATCTGTAAATTTAACTACATTATTTAAACCTTCAGTTAGGTAGTCATTGTGTGATGCAAGTTTATCCATATTTTCAGAAAGATAATTTGCAAATTCAATAATTTTTTCAGATTTCTCTGCAATGCTTTCACTATATTGGATACCTTGATCTGCTTTTTCTCCAATGTACTCAGAGTACTGGATACTTTGATCAGTCTTCTCTGCTAAATAATTCATGTACTTTTCAATGTTATTAACACCTTCAACTACATGATCATTATGTGAGATAAGATTATCAACATTTTCAGCCAAGAAATTAGTATAACCGTGTAATTGGTTTACCTTTTCTGCGATATGCTCAGCATATCTAACAACACCTTCATTAACATCGGCTGAGTTGCTTTCTTTTATTGATTTAAGCTGCTCATGGATTTTACTAAATTCGCCTGCTAAATATTGTGTGTACTTATTAAAGTCTTCATTTTTAATGTACTCAGACATATTTGAATAATTATTTTCAGTTATGTTATATTTATCGAAGTTAAAATTGTTAGGTAACTCAAATAGTCCTATATTATCATCTAATATGCCATAAGATTCATTAACCCTTTTTAGTTCAGCATTTTCAAATCCTGGATCAGCTACTAAGTCATATGTAAAAAGCTTCTTGATTTTTACATGTCCGTTATTCTCTACAACACCTGCTGCTCTACTTGAAATATGAATTGGTACACCAGCATCTACTAAAGCTTTAGCTTCACGGCCAGCAGTAGTATTCAATAATCTAATACGACCTTTAACTTGTCTGCTATTACTATCATATTCTAGACTTTCAATGACATGTGATGCATTCTTTAAAGAAATATCAAAATTTGAAGGATGATCTAATTCACCTAGTAATTTACCACTTTTGATTTTTTCCTGAAGTGATTTAATCTGTGGTACATATTCGCTTTCGTCATAAATTCGGTTATTTTTATTTTTAACACCGATTTCACCGAAAACACCTTCTAGTACATATTCGCCGTTAGACTCTTTATTAAAAGAAAGTTCATTATTTGAACGTTCTACGACTAGTAAAAATTTATTATTTACCATTTTGTTTTACGTGATTTTTTGTATATATTTACAGATTTGGGAGTATTTCTCAAGTTTTAAATACCTAGATCAGGTATACCACCTTCTTCGCCACCACCTTCCTCTTCTTTCTTCTTCTTTTTCTTTTCTTTAAAGTCATTATTTTGTTGTAGATCATTAGGATCCATTTTCAAATATTTCTTAATTAAGAAGTCTAGGTCAAAATATGGGATGTCATTCATATTTTCATCAGTTTCAACTAGATTATCTTTAAGAGAGCTAATAAAATCTAATCGCTTCTGCATGATTTCCATTGTCTTTAACTCTTCAAACATATTATCCTTGTTATACTGTACAGATATCATAGACTTTAAGTTTAAGTCTCTTTGTAGTTCAGGATATTTTAAACAAACTTGAATATAAAGAGGTTTAACAAGAAGTTCTTGGAAAGAAGAACGTAATCTATTAATAAATTTACTAAATTTAATTTCTTCTCTGATTAAACCTTCTGCCGTCATTTCATATGTAGCAGGACTATCTTTATCAAAACGGCTAAATGGAATTTTAGATGCAAGTTTTAATTTATCATGGAAATATTTAAGAGCATCTGTGTCACTTAAATCAGGACCATCATTTGCAAGTGTCTCAATCTCAGGCTGTTCACCGTCTTTGGAAGGCAACCAATACTCTTTATTAAAGCTCATCATTGGTTTACCATTAACAACCATTGAACCTGAATCAAAATCAAAGTCAACTATTTCACGATAGTTATTCATTAATTGACCAAGCGATTGACGTGCTCTTGTTTTAGATTTACCTCCTACTGGAATTAAAAACTTCATTCTGTATGAGGCATTCATTGTAGCCCAGATAACTCTTGTATGCTCCATTATACGTAACAGATTAAATGCTCTAACAAGACGTTCTACATATGATACACGCTCATTTGTCGCAACAGATGAATATGATAAGTAAATTACTTGTGAATCATAGAGCTTCCTTTGCTTAACTGGATCATTTTTGTGTTGATACCAAATCTTTTTATTTGTCTCTTTATCAACAGCCGGCATTAAAGTAACAGGGTCTATTTCTTTAAAACCGATTATTTCACTTTGGTCGTCATTGTAGATTATTTCAAATGCTAAATAACCATCAATTAACCATTTACGGAAATAGTACCAGCCTGACTGATCTTGAGTAAAGCCAAAATACTGGTAAATCTGATTGTATGCGCCTGTAATGTATTTTTGAACATCTTCTGCTAGACCGATATGGGATGCATCCGGATATGCAAAGTAATTCTTGCTATCATATACTATTACCTCATCACATAATGTGTCAAGAATATCTTCAATCTCATCTTGAGTTGCAAATTTTCTTAATTCAATTCTTTTCTGTGGATATTGCTGTATAAAAAAACTAATACTCTTTTTAAGAGTTGTATCAGCCATTGAAAGTGCAGCAAATGGGTACCAATAATCTTCGTTTTCAAGGCCGTATGGGTTAATCATAGTATAACCGAAACGATCTTCTGTAACACCTATTGCTTGAGAGTTACGAATAATCATGTCGTCATACTTCATCCCTAGACTACTCAGATTCTGTAATGATTTAGAAACTGAAAATCTTCTACTAAAGGGTCCGAAACGATCTAAAAAACCTGCCATCTATTTTTTCTTTTTCTTATTTATATATTTGCCGTATCCGGAATCAACTTTGTTGACATTACCGTCAGGTTTAAATTGAGCTAAATTTAATAAAGGTAAATATTTCCAACCCTCTGCTGATACTACTTTACTATGTTTTCTTAAATTAGTAACATATCTCTTTATTGCATAATTTATACCCATGTTTCCTACGAATCTTTCAAGCTGAGCTTGATTCATTGATAAAATAAACCCTTGGTCTTTAGCAACGCCTGGATTTTTAGCTTCAGCATCTTCTATCTTAGTTCCATAGCTATCATATATTTTATCCAATAATGATAACTTTGCTTTTTGAGGTAGATAGTTTAAGTTTATACCTACATCAAGCCCATTTACTCTACCTAAACTTAAAACAACTGGATTTGCATCCCATCTTTCTAATTTTTCCTCAGTCACAGGATGTTCATATCTAAAAATATAAATTTTACCGGGTTGAAATGGGCCTGAATATGATTGTATGCTTTTATCGCCTGCGCTTTTACCTACAGTTTTAAACCACTCATTGGCTGCAACTCTAGCATTATCTAGACCTCTAGCGTTTTGGATAAAATTTTTAACTTCAATAGAAAGCTTACTCATACTTTAAGACTTTTTTCAGTCAATATTATGTATTCCATTCCAACACTTGCTGCAGCTTTTTTAGCAGCTTCAGCTTTAAATACATTTTTAATATATTGATTGCTAATATATCTATAATTATTGAGTGCCTTTTCAGTTACTCTTTTTGGGGGATTAGGTTTCTTAAGGTGGCTAGAAGGTTTAATTTCAACTATGTATTTTTTGATAGTACCATCAGCCTTCTTAACTTTCATATAGAAATCAGGATAATAATAATGATTTCTTTTTGTAAGCGGATTATAATACTTGACTTTTACACATTCAGAACTCCATTCCAGGACACCATCAGTTTTATCACAATAAACCATAAATTTGTATTCCCAGCTCGATCTGTATATGATCGGACGTGGCCCAATATATTTTTCATTTATTTCAGTATAATAACCTTGTTTAAATGAACCTTTTTCTGGTTTAACGTTTTTAATTGACATTATATTGAATAGATACCTTCTGAGTCAGAACTTCCATTTATACTGACAGTACCTTCATATTTTTTAGGATATAATTTATTCCATCCTTTTGCATATCCTTTTTTAGCGATTTCTGTGAAATACGCAAATGCATTTTTATATTTTGGATTAAAACTTCTCCAATATTTTAAAAGATCAAGTATAGCAAATGATAAACAGTCATGCTTGTCATCTGAATTTACATATTTCATTTTGGTAATAGCCCTTTCTGCTAAAAGTATTAGCATTTTTTCTGCAGTAGGTGTAAGCCTGTCTAATTCTTTAGATTTTACAATTTCGTCATAGAGGTCTTTATTGTTTAAATACTCTTTAACCCTCTTTGGTTTAATTGTAGTAGTCTTTTTTTTGTGCTTTGATTTCTTCTTCTATTTCCAATGTAATCATATCAATTGACTTTTCGTACAAATCTGGTACATAAGACAGCCATATCGTGACTGGGAAAC
>OGVT01000055.1_pt1 | contig 12648 bp, 22 predicted proteins | sample 1575831 | NCBI WGS metagenome assembly OGVT01 (sample SAMN07581542, study PRJEB24739) | freshwater metagenome | place: Singapore | collected 2015-04
GTTTCCCAGTCACGATAGCCCCGTAATGGGAAAATCGCTTCGATCAATCGCGAACTGCAAAGCAGTAATATCAGTTATTGTTCTCTCGCGCTCTCCTTCACGTACCACTTTAGGTAAAAAACCGCATTAAGGTGCTAATTAATCAGAAGAAACCCGTCCCCACTTTTCATCCAAACTTCCACAGGCTTCCCACACCGCCTCATTCTATCAATCATGTCTAGCGTTCCGCGACTGTCGCCGTCCCAGAGCACAATCGCCCCGTCTGCATAAGCCGCCATCTCACTATTGCGATACTTGCCCGCAGCTCGCCCAAACCGTGCCCAATTTGCCGGCCAGTACGATACGGGAACGCCTTCCGAATTCGCCCATTGCTCGCCCAAAGTGTCAACCCCGCGAGCACAGCCACTCACTACTTCCGTAATGGGAAAATCGCTTCGATCAATCGCGAACTGCAAAGCAGTAATATCAGTTATTGTTCTCGAACCCGCGATTACTATCTTCAACGTGTTTCTCCCATTCTTCTCTAGCATAGAAGTATCCATCAAAATACGTGTAACTTTCCCAGCCGCAGGAGCAGATCCATTGATCTAGCATATAGCCTGCTTCTTTATATGAGCCTACGTGATCTTCTGATATTCTACTGTCGTTATCTGCCATAGCCGGCCCTTTCCATCACACCTAGTGCACTGTTCCTTAGTTACTTTGTATTCTCCCTTGTGGTGGTTTGTAATCTCTTGGTAGTAGAAAAAACCCTCACCCTTGCAGTGCTTACAAAGTACAATTTCTTTACAAACGTTCACTTACTGAGCCTCCGACCTAGCATAAAGAGACCTACTGCGGGAATAGCAATCGGCCAAAGAAGAATAAGACCCGCGGATACTGCGACATAGTTGAAAATCTTCTCTCCGTCGAGAATAGGCTCACCCTTCTTTACATTTTTGTAGCGCACTTCGTAATCAGTGGCAGGCTTGTAGAAGAGTTCGTGCTGCTTCATACCCGCATAGACAATTCGAGCCGCTAGCATTACTAGAAATCCTAGGGTATAAATCATAGAAAGCTCCGTAGAAGCTTTCGCATTTCACGCTCGTGCTTAAAAATGAGGTCGTCGACCTGTTTCTTCTGCTCTGGCGTTAAAGTTTGCTCAATCTGTACGGTTACAATCTCATGCCGATTAAGTGCTGGAATCCATTCTCCATCTTCGGCAATCTGACCGTGCACAATGTACTTTTCGTGATTAATGCAGGCGATGTCTAGCCATTCATTTTCCAATGATATTCTCCTTGATATGATTCCAGAACTGCTTAGCGTCTTCTGATATATTTTTTGATAGCCCAGTTACTTCACCCGTCTTGCAGTCGATTTTAACGTTGCCGAAGTTTATGTAGCTGGGAGGAATGAAACCGCTGCCGGTTATCGTATTAGCATCGCATGAGTGTAGTGTTTTGTGCATGAATCTGATCCAATTTAGGGTTAGGCATACTGGGATCGATCTCGTGAATGAATACTAGCTGAAGGTGCCGCATAATAATCTTTACTTGAGCATCATTTAATTCTTTAGGTCTACCTATTTCGATAAACCCTTGTAGCCAGAAACAAAAATCACGACTGGTCATTTCGTGGAAGCTCCTCAATATGAACGATCTTTAGTCCGCTGTGCAGGTAGAAGTCACGCTTCTCTCCCGCGGGTACGATTTCGTCTGTGATACGGCGAGTATCGTTGGCTTCGCCGCGTAGAAAGCCTACTAGAATAGGCCAGCCAGCGTGGGCATCAATAGTTACTTTAGTTGTCATAAAACATCCTTTGGTCAATTTCTTCGATGGCTCGCTTTGCTGCCTCGAAGTCGCGGTTATATAGACTATAGTTAGCTTTGGCTAGAAGATGCCTAAACTCGCCAAAGATAAGCTCTTGAAGGGCTCTCTTAATGGCTCTCATTGCTTCTTCTTTTTGATTGGGAACGGAGTCTTCGATCTGAATCTTATGACCTAGCTTAACGCCTACAAAGTACTCAGTGAGAAATGCCTGATCGAGAGGCTGATTCATTTCTACTGTAGTAGAGATAAGAGGACAGGGGACTTGCTTAGCGTATCGAGTGCCAGTCATGCTGGCGTCAATCTTTGTAATAATTTCTGACATATTAATATGTTACCGGCATCATTGGACAATGGCTTTGTGAGCATACATATCCCATAAAGCCTTCGAAGCTAATATTACACTTGGTACAGACTGGCCACTTTTGCTTTTCTGGAAACGTCTTGGGCCATATCTTATTCATATCGACTAGTCCGTCTCGATACCCGTCTCGGTATCCTCTTTCGTAATCTGTTCTTTTATCGGTATCTGTTTCCATAGCTTTCTTGGGTTCCCACAAATAAGGCACTTAGGATTACCACAATCAAGTGCGTGTTTCTTTTTAAATTTACCTGGAACTAGCTTGAGTCCAAAACGCTTGGCAAGTTTTAGTTGCCTCTTAATGAATCGCTTGGTTTTGGCTCGTCTTTCTGCTCTTTTCATAATGCTTATATTACTCGATTATGCACGAGAAGTCAAGTAATATTTTAACAACGTTCATTTAGTTTAGACCATGGCGAGGGGCAAATATAACTTGACCCTGAATCCCCCAACTGGTATAATGCCTATTATGACTCAGATTGCACTTACCCCAGAATGCCTTGACATTGCAAACGCTTATCTAGTATACGGCAGCGCCAAGGAGACTGCCGAACAGCTTCAGATACCAGAGTATCAAGTTGTTCAGCTACTGGAGCGTAAAGACGTAAAAGATTATATAACAGGTGTGTATCTTGATAGGGGGTTTAGAAACCGTAACAAGATTGGCCAAGTCCTTGATAGAATGATTGAGTCCAAGTTAGAGGAAGCTGAAGAAAGCGGAATCTATACTAGCAAAGATTTGTTCGAACTTCTCCAGTTCGCACATAAAATGCGTATGGACGAAATAAAAGCAGAAGCAAACAATACAGGTCCCACAGTTAATATTGCTAACTTTGGCCAAGGAAACTATGGACAGTTGATGGAGAGACTCCTTAGCAATGATAAAGGAACTAAGTGAAGCTTTCAGGCGCTTAGTAAATTCCCTATCTGTTAGACCAGTCGCTACTCTAACTGCGGTATTCATTATAGCCATGAGCTATGTGGCGTACAAGAGTTATAATACTCTTGAGACGCTCGTAATCACGCCTAGTGAAGAAGCCGCACGTTTTCAAAATCAGTTAGAGAGTTCAAAGCTAGTAAATCAGAGTATAGAATATCTTAGAGAAGATTTAAAAGCACATAGTGTGATAATAAAGCAGTTTCATAACGGTAGACACGATTTAACGGGTATACCTTTTACAGAGGCTACCTCGACTTATTACACAGAAAGTTATGAGACTGCAGATAGCAACGAGCCAATCTCGTCTATGAATAATAGCTTGCAAAAAATGTGGGGAGATATACAAAACCCTAAATGCACAGTACTTAATTCAGCAGTGGATGCGTCTAGCAGAAGATATTTTAAGACTTATGGTCTAACAAAAGTGGTGGAATGCCCCCTTACAAATTTACTGAACTATCCGATAGGAGTTATACTAGTCGGATTCTCAGAGAGCAACACTAGTGATGCAGAGGCAGTCAGCAAGACTTCCGCGGTCGCTAAGCGTGTTACAGGATACTTAGATAATGGTTACTGAATATATTAAAAGAGGTTATAGAAAAGGTTTCGACGAAAAGGGAAATATCGTGTATAAAGTCCCAGCCAACGAAGAAGCTCCTCAAATCGAAGAGACACCAGCAGATCTATTTGATCTAGGCGACGAATAATGAGCTGGCTAAATCTAGAGACTAATGAAAGAAAGAACATTGCTCTCTGGATGATGTTCGGTGGAGCGATAGTATTTACAGCATATGCAGTAGCCGGATTATTCTTATTAGCTCCACATGCTAAGTATGTGTTCTGGCTAGCAATAGCCGCACATGTGCAGATATTTAGTATAATGTGTGGATATATTGCACAGCTAGTAAAAAGAAGAATTACAGCAGGGAAGGATGGAATTTCTATTGCTGACGAAGGAGTAGAAGGTAATGTTTCAATTAAGCCAGAAATCCCTGAACAAGTTACAGGGAGTTAATCCTAAGCTTGTTCAAGTAGTTAAAAGAGCTATACAGCTTAGCACAGTAGACTTCGGAGTTTCAGAAGGACTACGCACAATAGAGACCCAGAGAAAATATGTTGCTGCCGGAAAGTCTCAGACTATGGCAAGCAAGCATCTAGAAGGTAAGGCAGTAGATCTTATTGCTTATGTAGATGGAAATATTTCATGGGAACTAAACTTATATGACAATATAGCTGATGCAATGGCAAAGGCCGCGAAAGAATTAAACGTGCCTCTTCGTTGGGGCGCAGCCTGGAACGTTCCAGATATTTCTAAATGGAATGGCACAATGGAAAGTGCTATGAATCACTATGTTGACACAAGAAGAAAAGAGGGAAAGAGGCCTTTTATTGATGGACCTCATTTTGAGCTAGTATGATAGTAAGTAGAGCAGATATACCAACAGATATAATTGTACAATATCCTGGCGCGTTTATGCGCGTACCTATTGCTAACTATTTGAATGAGCTAGAAGTAGATCCTCTACCCTCTCAGATAGCTGTCATAAATGGTATAAATAATCCAAAATATCGTTTTGGGTGTGCTGCTCTATCTCGTCGTCAAGGCAAAACCTATATCGCAAATGTTGTGGGCCAGGTAGTTTCATTAGTACCTGGCTCCAATGTTCTGATTATGGCTCCTAACTATAATCTATCTAGTATTTCTTTCGACCTACAAAGAGGCTTAATTAAGCGTTTCGGGTTAGAAGTCGCTAAAGACAATGCTAAAGATAGGGTTATTGAGCTATCCAACGGCTCAACTATCAGAATTGGTTCTGTGAACCAGGTAGATAGCTGCGTAGGGCGTTCATATGACTTAATTATTTTTGACGAGGCTGCCTTAACCGACGGAATGGAGGCCTTCAACGTCTCACTACGACCTACTCTAGACAAGCCTAACTCTAAAGCACTATTTATATCTACGCCGCGCGGTAAAAATAACTGGTTCTCAAAGCTTTTTGACAGAGGATTCAGCGACGACCATCCTCAGTGGTTCTCAGTAAAAGCCACGTGGAAAGATAATCCTAGAATGAGCGAAGACGACGTACGAGAAGCTCGTAAGTCTATGTCAGACGCAGAGTTTAGGCAGGAATACGAGGCCGACTTCTCAACCTTCGAAGGTAAGATTTGGGATCTAAAAGATACTTGTGTACACGATTTCGAATTAAATCTAAAGAAGTGCGATATTTTCGCAGGTCTTGACCTAGGTTTCCGCGATCCCACAGCATTTGTAGTCGTAGCCTATAACTGGGAAGACGAAAAATTCTATATTCTAGACGAATATCTAGACAGCGAGGAAGTAACGTCTGGACACGCCAAAAATATTAAGGCACTAATGGATAAGTGGAATATAGACTATATCTATATTGACTCCGCAAACCAGCAGCAGCGATACGACTTTGCACAAGAATACGATATTCCAACTATGAACGCTAAAAAATCCGTCCTCGATGGTATAGGATACATAGCTTCATTAACAGATAATGATAATATCATAGTTGATCCTAATCTAAAGCACGTTCTGTATGCTTTTGACCAGTATCAATGGGACCCTAATCAGAACCTACAGAAAGAAAAGCCCCTACATAATGACGCAAGCCACATGGCCGACGCCCTTAGGTATGCGCTTTATAGCTATAAGACTAGCATAGGAGGTTTCTAATGTATACGATTTTTCAAGGAGAGTCTCTCCTTATACCTGCGGTAGTAACAGGAACAAAAAGTTTAATTACTAATCTTACCGCTGTAATAAAGTCCTCTGCTAGAGGCGAAATTCCACTAGAGTCGGCTCCTGTAAAGGGTACTTTTACAGTAGAAGACTACAGTAGTCCCGAAGTCACTAATGGATACCTGTTTAGACTTACGGATACTAGTGCTCTTGCTCCTGGAATTTATTTCGTTAACTACGAGTATAACGTAGATGGAATGACTTTTAAAGGCGTACCTAAGAAAGTCACTATTAAGGAAAGTGTAGTATGATTCAACTGCTGGAACAACTAGAACCAGCAGTTACACTTTCTTGGGCCGTGTATAAGCCATTAGCCGAAATAGGCTGGTTACACGGAGAAAATAAAGAGCCAATATCTCCGGATCAGATAGCTCCCTCAAGAGGGCCTGCTTCGGTAATACCTACGGCAATTTTCTCACTAGAGACGTATCCGTGGGAAGCAGTGGAGTGGTAAAATGACAACTATAGCAGGAATTAAGTTCTATAAAGTTTTACTTCTACCCGCAGTGCTTGAGGCGAATGCTCTTTATTTCGTACAAAACGGTGGGTATGCTGAAACATATTTAACAGATGACGAGGGAAATCCTAAAAAAGTAGGAAATACCCAGATGATCGAAGAGTTGACGCAAAATATAAATGCTGGTTTCTTTACTTAACAAGTAATTTACGTACCAGTTGTAATTTGCACCTTGACTTTTGATCCCTAAGATAATATAATTGCAAAAGAAATAAGGAGTAAAAATGTCCGACACAACTCTACTAAGAGACCCTATAAAGTATGTTAGGGATAGAGCGAAGTCCAGGTACAAAAAAGGCTCTGAATGCGAGATTTGTGGCGCAACGGAATCCCTAGACTTTCACCATTATTATACAATGACTCCTTTGTTTAATAAGTGGTGTAAGGCAAAAGGTTATACAGTCAAAGTAGTAGACGATATCTTGAAAATTCGAGACGAGTTTATACAGGAAGAAGAAGATAAGATCTACAACCAAACTGTAACGCTATGTCACGATCACCATTTAAAGCTTCACAGTGTCTATGGAAAAGACCCTTCACTAGTTACTGCTGAAAAGCAGAAAAACTGGGTTAGGATTCAGAGGGAAAAGTATGAAGCTAGGAAGTTGGCTAGTTGAAAAATTAAATCCGGCTCAGCGATGGATAGCTTCAGAAGAATCTGAAAGCCCTGCAAGAGAGCCAGATCGTACCTATATTTACTACTTCGAAAATATCGAGATTGTAAATAGGGCCGTAAATATGATCGTAGATGATGCCGCAGAAATAAATTACTCTATAGGCACAGAGAAGGTAGGATTTCCAGCACGACCTGGAATTAAGAGAAAGACAGTAGAAACGCTGTTAAATTATCAGCCTAATCCTTTCCAAGACATTCACTCGTTTAGACGAAACCTTATAATGGACTTCATGCTAGACGGTAATATGTTTATCTACTTTGATGGAGCACACCTCTATCACCTACCTGCTAGCAAGATGATAATTCATGCTAGCCCTACTACTTTTATAGAAAAGTATGAGTTTGATGGTAGCATAGATTACGATCCGAACGAAATAATTCATGTAAGAGATAATAGTTCGCAGTCAATATACAGAGGCATCTCAAGACTAAGACCTGCTGTAAGAACTATGAGACTAATGAAGTCTATGAGAGACTTTCAGGATAACTTCTTTAATAATGGAGCGGTTCCTGGTCTAGTAATTAAAACTCCAGATACTCTAAGTCAGCGTATTAAAGATCGTATGAAAGAGGAATGGAGACAGACATATAGACCTCAGTCAGGCGGAAGAAACCCGATGATTCTAGACGGTGGTATGGAGATAGACTCTATCTCGAATGTCAACTTTAAAGAATTAGACTTTGGTCCATCAATTGACGCAAACGAAAAGATAATCCTAAAAGCACTAGGTGTTCCGCCAATCTTAGTTGATAGCGGTAATAATGCTAACATTAGACCAAACCACAGAATTTACTACTTGGAAACAATCATTCCTATTATTAAGAAGTTGAATTCTGCTTATCAAATGTTTTTTGGGTTCGAGATATGGGAAGATGTAGCAGGCATTCCTGCTCTTCAGCCAGAACTACGAGACGAAGCAGCATACTACTCAACCCTAGTAAATGGTGGTATTTTAACCCCAGATGAAGCTAGAGAAGGAATGGGTAGAGATCCTCTCCCTGATGGCTCAGGTTCTAAGATTAGAGTCCCTGCTAATATAGCAGGAAGTGCGGCTAATCCAAGTGAGGGCGGAAGACCCGCCAGTAATACGGAGTAACATGACAAAAACAAAATTAGTCGAGGATCTGAAAGAGTACTTCGCTTCTAAGGGTAAGTTTTTAACTTATGCCGAATATGTAGAGGCAGAAGATGCTCCTTACAGGCCCCAAATCGTAAAGCGCATGGTAGGCTCATGGGCCAGACTAAGAAGCATGGTAGGGATGGTTGAGCCTGAAGTAGTATCAAGTACACAGGCTTTAGAAGACACCCAAGTACAGCAAACCAAAGAGGAAGCTCCTGTAGAAGACATTAAGTCGGAAAAGCCAGTAGAAGCTCCTACTAAATCTGTAGAAAAGAAGAAGTAATATGGCAAGAGTTGGTGGAGAAGAGATAGATCTGACTCCTACTGATGGTATGGCCAAAGAAGCTCAAAAAGGATTAGATTGGAGAAAAGATGGTCACGATGGTGGTACATCAGTAGGACTTGCTAGAGCTAGACAACTAGTTAACAAGCAAGAACTATCTCCTAGTACGGTCCGCAGGATGCACAGCTTTTTCAGCAGACATGAAGTAGATAAGCAGGGAGAAGGCTTTAGTCCGGGAGAACCTGGATTTCCTTCTAACGGAAGAGTAGCTTGGGCTTTATGGGGTGGAGACGCTGGTCAAACTTGGGCAAGAGCTAAAAGCGAGACTCTTGACCGCTTAGAGAATAAGAACATTGATTATACAGTAGAGTTCCTAGATGATCTACTAGATGATGATGAAGACGATTCTGATGGTGAAGATATCAATAAGCCTAGGTATACGGGAAAATCTATGCAAAAGATTTTTAAACTAGATTCTTCTATTAAAGCTATAGAGGAAGATGATGTAGAGCTAAAGATCGCCGGCTATGCTAGCACAGACGCTCTTGATAGATCGTCAGATAAAATTCTGGCTACTGCTTGGACAAAGGGCGGACTAAGAAATTTTCAGAATAACCCAATTCTGTTATTCAACCACGACTACAACAAGCCTATTGGGAAGGTAGTCGAAGTAAATACAGATGCAAGAGGACTTAAGATTAAAGGCGTTATTAGCAAGAGTGCTGGAGACGTTTATAATTTTGTTAAAGAAGGTGTCTTATCAACTTTCTCAGTCGGCTTTTTAATTAAAGACGCAGATTACGATAAAGCAGCCGATGGTCTGATAGTAAAAGACGCTGAACTTTTAGAGGTATCAGTAGTTTCTGTACCTTGTAACCAAGACGCTACATTCTCAGTAGCAAAGTCATTCGATAATCAAGAAGATTATTTACACTTCAAACAACAATTTGTTGAAAATGCTCTAGGTGGTCAGCCTTCCGCTGAAACCGGAGGCTCATCAGAGGGCGCTGAAACGGCGTCAAGGAAATTTAAAATGGACGAAAACACACAGGATCTAATTAACAAGGCCGTAGCAGACGCTCTTGCAGCAAAGGTAAAGGCTGACGAAGAAAAGGCAGCTAAGGAAGCAGCAGAGAAGGCAGCAGCCGAAGCAATGGAAAAGAGAGTAGCAGAAGCAACCGCAAAGGTACTCGCTACTTCAGAAGAAAGAATTGCTGCTGAACTAGAAAAGCGCTTCCAGGACAAGGAAGTAAATCTTACTACCGCTCTCGAAGGTCTACGCTCAGAACTAGCAGAAAAGAGCGCAGAAATCGCAGCTATTACAAACAGCAAGCGCGTATTCTCAGATCGTGGTAACAGCACCGAGTGGAAGAAGACTTTTGCTCGTGATATGGAAGATGCTTATCTTCTTGCTCGTATCACCAAGAAGGGTTATGACACCGACTTTGCTAAGCAGCTAATCGAAAAGGTTAACGCACATTCACCAGTTCAGGTTTCATCAGCAGACTTCGAACAGGAAGTTTCAACCAACATCGAACGCGACATTCAGAACGAGCTAATTCTAGCTCCTATGTTCCGTGAAATCGCAATGAACACCGCAAGCATGATTATCCCAATCATGCCAGATAGCGGTTACGCTGAGATCACTTCAGCCGCTGGTTCAACCGATGGCGCAGCACCAAATGGTACTCTTGATACTCGTGGCGGTACAAACCGTAACGGTATCGCTCTAAGCGAAATCGAACTACGTACCGTTAAGATGGTTGCAAAGAGCTATCTAGGTAATGAAACTGAAGAAGATGCAATTATGCCAATTCTTCCACTACTACGTGAAGCAATGATCCGTCAGCATGCACGCGGCGTAGAAAACCTAATCCTTCTAGGCGGTCACGCAGATGGCGCTTACTCAGGTCTAACTGCTGCTTCAGGTCTACTAAAGTATGCTTCAACCAACAGCCGTGATGTTAACACAGGTACAGCTGGCACAATTCCAGCTCTAACTGCAGCTGGCCTACTAGGTCTACGTAAGCAGATGGGTAAGTATGGTCTACGTGCAAATGATGTTGCTTACATCGTTTCACAGCGTGCATACTTCGAACTACTAGAAGATGCAGAGTTCCAAGACTTCAACCTAGTAAATACCCAAGCAACTAAGCTAACTGGTGAAGTTGGTCAGGTATTCGGTTCACCAGTAATGGTTTGTGACGAATTCCCAACACCAGCTGCTGGTAAGTATCACGCACTAGCTGTCAACAAGCGCAACTTCGTAATTCCACGTCAGCGTGGCGTAACTGTAGAAAGCGACTACAGCGTAGAAGATCAGCACAGAGTACTAGTTACCAGTCAGCGTCTTGGCTTTAAGGAAATCATTCCAAATGCTAAGTCAGTAATTGGTTTCAAGTATCCTGCAGCAGCTTAATAATTAAATTAGCTGGGAAGGGGGTTGCTGCTACCAGCAGCCCCCTTTTCAATTGGAGCACTAAATGGCAGCTTTAATAACATTAGAAGATTATAAGCTTTATAAAAAGCTGACCAAAACAGATAGTGACGAAGAACTAACTGCTATTATAGCCTCTGTTAGCAATTTAATAAAAACTTACTGTGGTCATTCTTTTATTGATTACTATACTACTCCTAAAGTAGAGACTTTCAATATAAAACCTTCACAGCATGCTATATTACTAAACGAATGGCCTGTAAAGACAGTTAGCCTAGTCGAGTATAGACAGCAGCACGATATGCCCTATACTACTCTATCTGCTACTGATTATTATGTAGATACTGGTATAGATACTCTATTTATGCATAGTGGATACTGGCAGGAAGGTTTTGGTGCAGTTAAGGTCACTTATACCGCAGGGTATGCGACTACTCCAGAAGATGTAAAAATCGCAGGATTAGACTTAGTACATCACTACCATAAGGAAGAGTACAAAGAGCGAAAGAGTTTAGGTGCCGCCTCTATAGATACAGGACTTAGCAAGTTAGGCAACTCGAAGTGGCCTCCACACGTTATGAGAGTTCTGGATCTATATAGAAATGGCTAAAATAACACTAGATCAGGCAGCAAAGATATTAGCCACAAAAATCAATACGAATACAGATATAGTTAGAGAAAAAACATATAATAAACAAGCCCACATTTTATCTGTAGATAAAGATTTTATAATCGAGCAGATAAGAGAAGGTGTAGGGGCGACTATCTACGACTCTGTCCAATATTCTTCAAAAAGGTCTTTAATTGAAAAAGAAGTACAGACCTACTGCAAGGCGGTTTTTTCTAAAGCAAATGAGGCTAAAGACGCTTTTATACGTTCGGCACCTACGTCAAAGAGAGGGTTCGCAATAGAATTATTAAGCTTAAATAGGATCTCTAGCACTAGTAATCAGTATAAATTTAGGATATTGATAATTTCTGTTGGAGGAGGCGGAAGTGCGTTTAATAAAGCAAAGGCTTTAAAAAGAGAAGCAGAGGCTTCTTTAACGAGTAAAGTATCTAAAATAACAGGTACAAGTATAAAATTCGATATAGGACATACAGAGGCTGTATCGAGATTACAGGCGGAAGATGCTGCGCACGAGTTTTTCAAGACAATAAAAAACAAACATAATAATATTTCTGTACCAGCGAGTATTAGAAAGTTATTCTCCTATAAAACTTTATCTAAACTATCGGTTTCTGCCGATAAACGACGTAAAGGAAGCAGCAAATATCTGTTATCCATAGAGCAAACCTTTAGTGGCAGTAAATTAGCAGAAGTAATAAAAAGCCTAGGCGACGACAGCTTGCTTATAGCGGCAGTATTGGAAGACTCAGAAATAAATCAGGCCAAAGGCCGCAGTAAAGAGGCTAGAGAGAAAAATAAGATCAAAAAGGCAGTAGAAGAAGTGGCTTCTAAAATAGATTGGACTAATACTACCTCTTCGTTAACTGATATAGAACAAATAAAGGCTGAAATATTGTTCGATGCTACTAGAACTATAAAAGGTAAAATAAAAGGCTCCCGCCTGAAAAAACCTAGTAATAGAGGAACCAGTAGAACTAAAGATAATATTATAGAGGAAGTAAATAATTTAGTATTAGGTGTAACTTCATCTTCTTATTCCTCTACCGATGTATCAAGTATCAAAGTCGGAAAACAAGCACCAAATCCCCGTATCGTGACTGGGAAAC
>OGVT01000056.1_pt1 | contig 12568 bp, 15 predicted proteins | sample 1575831 | NCBI WGS metagenome assembly OGVT01 (sample SAMN07581542, study PRJEB24739) | freshwater metagenome | place: Singapore | collected 2015-04
GATGGGCACCGGGCAAATTCAAGTTCATTTGAAGCGCTATCTTTTCTCTATCGAACATCTTCCATCCCGACAATAACCTACTTTCGCCCTTGTAGGGACTATCATTGGCTATTCGTTACATCAATCCAACTGCTGGTTCCCTGACTCCCGCAGCAGATACTTATTTGGTGCTTGTTGCTCGCTCTTACCCTGTCCAGACGGACTTTGGTGTAACTGCATTCAACAACATTGGCATTGTTGCTGGAACCAATCCGTAAGGATTGTATGCTTAGTGGGGGCTTCGGCCCCCATTTTGCTAATTATCATGGTGTAAATACACATGGGTAGGCCAAGAAAGATTAAAGATGAGCCAGTACTTGAGGCTCAAACCATCAATGATGTTCCTATTGAAGAAGTTGAGGATGTCATTGCTAGATTAAATAAGAAAAAGCCAGCAAATGCTGGTTTTCCTGTTTTTGTGATGGACCCAGGATCAAGCGTTGTTAAGCGCTTATGGTCTGAAGAAGAAGTTAAGCGCCACTTAGCTCGCGGATGGATCAACAATGGGTGAGTTAATTGCAGTTTTGTTCTTATCCAGAGAAATAGCTCATAGAGAGCATCTTAAAACGCGCTCTTTTGCTGCACACATGGCGTTGCAAGAGTTCTACAACGACATCGTAGAAAAAGCAGACGCGATTGCAGAGTCTTATCAAGGCTGTGAAGGTAAATTGCTCCAAATTCCGTACCTTAAAAGCAAGGTTGGCGGATCAATTGAACGTATCTTGCGTAGTCAGCTAGATTGGATTGAAGCCAATCGATATAAGGCGGCTGATAAGGATGAAACCGCAATACAAAACCTGATAGATGAGGCAGTTTCGAGTTATCATACTGTCTTATATAAGCTTAAATTCCTCTCGTAAGAGGCTAGGTCTATGTCCGATCTTGGTCCACAAAAGATAAACTTAACTTACAACGGACTGCTGCAAGTTCCTGGTGGACTTACGGCTACGTTGCAAGCATTACAAGACGGATATGGAACTGTCAGCGCTGTACAAATCAGCACTACTGGTATTTCTGGCCAGATCAATTCAGATGCAGTTGTAATCACTGGCGGCACAATCAATGGAACCGCGATTGGCGCAATTAATCCATCATCTGGGCGGTTTAGTTCTTTAACTGTTGGCAGTATCTCTGCTCTGCTTAAAGCAACGTCTGGTGTAGTTAGTGCGGCAAGTGCTGGAACAGATTACGTTTCACCAGCAGTACTTGGTGTGGCTAATGGTGTAGCTACGCTTGATGCAAGTGGCGTATTAACTGCGTCACAGATTCCAAATATCGCCATTTCCACATATCTTGGAACTGTTGCATCACAAGCAGCAATGCTTGCGCTGACTGGGCAGGAGGGCGACTGGTGTATACGTTCAGATCTTGGTACAACCTGGGTCATTACTGGAACTGATCCAACACAGTTAGCAGATTGGACGCAGCTTTCATATCCAACCGCTCCAGTTACGTCAGTTAACGGCTTTACTGGCGCTGTTTCACTAAGTTACAACAATGTTGGTGCTGCACCAGCAACGACTGGATCTAGCATACTCTATGCAAATGGTTCTGGTGGATTCAGTGATGTCACTATTGGCACTGGCCTTAGTTTTGTCGCTGGAACTTTAGCAAACACCGTAACAGGAACTGTCACTAGCGCGTCTGTAGTCACCGCTAACGGCTTTGCGGGATCTGTTGCTACTGCCAGCACTACTCCAGCTATTACGTTGACTACAACCGTTTCTGGTGTCTTGAAAGGCAATGGAACAGCTATTAGCGCTGCTGTATCTGGAACCGATTATGCGCCAGCAACGTCAGGCACAGATATTCTCAAAGGCAATGGCTCTGGTGGGTTTTCTGCTGCTGTTGCAAACACTGATTACCAGGGGGTTATTACCGCAACTGGGCTATTAAAAGGTGCTGGTGCTGGCTCAATCTCAGCGGCTGTTGTTGGAACGGATTACGCACCAGCTACAACTGGTACATCAATTCTTAAAGGCAGCGGTACTGGTGGGTTTAGCAATGCTGTGTCTGGAACTGACTATGCACCAGCAACTTCTGGTACATCGATCCTAAAAGGTAATGGATCAGGAGGCTTTAGCAATGCTACGTCTGGTACAGATTATGCTCCTGCTACGTCAGGCTCTAGCATTCTGTACGGCGATGGTTCTGGCGGTTTTAGCAACGTTACTGTTGGCTCTGGGCTTTCTTTTGCTGGGGGAACTCTTGCATCTACCTCCAGTGGTGGATCTGTTACAACTGTTTCTGTTGTAACAGCAAATGGCTTTGCAGGGACGGTCGCAAACGCGAGCACTACCCCAGCAATTACGCTATCAACTAGCGTTACTGGATTGCTTAAAGGCAATGGTACCGCTGTATCAGCCGCAGTTTCTGGAACAGATTATGCACCAGCGACATCTGGAACTGCGCTGCTTAAAGGCAATGGTGCTGGAGGATTCTCAAGCGCAATTGCAAGCACTGATTACGCAGTACCAACGTCTGGCACCAGCATCCTTTATGGTAATGGCTCTGGTGGCTTCAGTAACGTCACAATCGGTTCGGGGTTGTCATTTGCAACTGGAACATTAAGTGCTACAACTGCAAGCGTTAATATTAGCAACGACACCAGTACAGCAACGGCGCTTTATCCAGCGTTTCTTAGCGCTACATCTGGTACGGCTGCAACGCTATACACTGGCAATACGCGATTGCTGTATACGCCATCTACTGGCTTGTTACAAAGTACAATTGTTCGTGCTGGTAATGGCATTGTTGTTAACTCAGCTACGGTATCTGAGAATCAGACGATTGCAGCGGGTGATAATGCAGTTTCAGCGGGCCCCGTGACGGTGGCGAGCGGTGTGGTTGTTACAGTTTCTTCGAGTTCAGTTTGGACGGTGGTGTAAATGGCAGTCACAATCGATGGGAATCTTGGCGTCACTTCTCCTGACTTTGAGCCTAGTAGCTCAACAGTTCCTACCAACGGTCTGTTTCTCCCTACGACCAATACACTAGCTTGGGCAACCAACAGCACTGAACGTCTTCGCCTTGATGCGAGTGGAAATCTTGGGATTGGGACAAGTTCGCCAAGTTCTTTTTCTGGTTTTCATTATTTATCTATTGATGGTACATCTGGATCGGTTCTGAATTTACGGTCTAATGGCACATCTCAATTAGAGATTAACACTACAACTACAGATAACAACATTTCTGGACTAACAGCGCTTCCTTTGGTTTTCAAAACTAACAATTCCGAACGCGCCCGCATCGACTCCTCTGGGAATCTGTTGGTTGGGACGACGAGCAGTTCTGGGGCAAAGTTAGATGTTAGCGGTAGAGCAAGAATTACTCAGGGATTGGCGTACCAAGAAACGGTAAGTGTTGCTAACGGGGCGACATACGATTTTCTGGTCCCAATCGGTAATGGAGTTTTTTCCATAACTAGCACAGGTTCTGCCCAAACAACGGCTTTATTCTCAGCAAAACTTAGCGGTGGTAGCGCTGGATGCTATCAATTAGCTCAGGCTGGCGGTGCCTCTAATTATTCTTTTGGTACAACAGCAGAACCTGCTGGTGGAACTTATGGGCGGCTATGGTACTCAGGAACTACGAATAAAATAAGGTTTAAAAACGTAAGTGGTGTAACTTTGCCCTACAGTCTTTCTGTCATTGTATATGGCGATTAAAGCCATCCAAGAACTTACCCAAAGACTTGAAACCTTAGAGAACAAATAATGGAAAACAAAGAAATCAATCTGACGCTGACTGTTGCTGAGATCAATGTGGTGCTTGGTGCGTTGGGTAAGGGTCCATACGAAGCGGTGGAATCTGTAATTACCAAGATCCGTGAACAGGCGATGCCGCAGGTGCAAGCCGTCGAACAGTCTAACGAAGAGGGATAAGACTTATGGGTGACGTTAAGCTCAATTCATCCGGGGGTGGGTCGGTCACTCTCACTCCTCCTAGCACCGCGTCCAACTATACGGTGACGCTACCTGCTGCCACTTCGACTCTGATTGATACAACCTCAACTCAGACGCTCACGAACAAAACCATTGCGTCTCTTGTAACAACAGGAACTGCTACGTTTGGTGGCATAGTTGATACTGGCTCTACGGGGCAAGTTCAATTTCCAGCAACGCAAAATCCATCTTCGAATGCCAATACCCTAGATGATTATGAGGAGGGGACTTGGACGCCATTTGATAACTCTGGAGCCGGTTTGACGTTTTCTGTTGCCGCAGGAATGTACACGAAAGTTGGGCGTCTTGTAGTTGCAACATTCAGAGTTATTTTTCCGACAACTACAAACAGCTTAACTTCCTCAATCGGGGGTTTGCCATTTGCATCAGCATCAGTAGGAAACCAACAAATGCAAGGTAGCGCCATTAGATATAGCGATTGTGGGACTGTATTCAGCCTAGCTAATTTGCAAGGGTCTTCATATTTTTTTCCTTATACATTCGGTGGAGCAGGACTAATTAATTCAAATTTCTCTGGGAAGTACATAGACGCCGCAATAATTTATCAAACCTCGTAAGGAAGCCACTATGTCACTCACAAAAACCACAACAGTTGATCAAATTACCGTTTGTGAAAACGGCATCGTCCTTTATCGCGAAGCCACTCGAATCATCGAAGACGGTGCAGTCATCAGCCAGACCTACCATAGGTCGTCATTGACTCCGGGTCAAGCTCTGTCTGGTATCCCAGAACAGGTTGTCGCACATTGCAATGTCGCGTGGACCCCGGAAGTCATTGCGGATTATCAAGTTCGAATAGCGCAAAACACTCCATCGGAGTAGCAGATGTCCACAGTAAAGACCAATAACGTCCAGATCGGCCAGTCTGTCACCGCGACCAACAATGGAACGTGGTATCAGCCAGCAACCCCTGACGGCACGATACGCTATGGCATAGGAAACGCAGGAGCGACGACAAGTGATGTTGTAACGCTAAGTTCTTCTGGGCTTTCGGCTACGGCTTTGATTCCTAGTGGCTCAACTGCGCCGACCAATGGAATGTTCCTGCCAACAACAAATACGCTGGCATGGAGTACGAACAGTACGGAAAGATTGCGCCTCGACTCATCCGGCAACCTCGGTCTGGGTGTAACGCCGAGTTCATTTTCAAATGGAAAAGCAATTCAAATCATTGGAACAACATTTAATGATGATAATGGCGGGACTTTCATTTTAGCTAAAAACGCTAACTATAATTCTGGTTTTAAATATATAGCATCAGATTACGCATCTGCATATTTGCAGTATTCTGGTCAACACGTTTGGCGCACTGCCCCCTCCGGCACAGCAGGGAATGCAATCTCCTTCACTCAGGCGATGACGCTGGATGCGAGTGGGAATTTGTTGGTTGGGACGACAGACCTTAATCCGTTTTCTGGTAACGGTTTTAAATTTACGCCAAATGGCGGGGCTGGCAGCGGTATCGGACAGCTTTCTTTAGTTGGAAATAGCACTGGGGCTGGAGTAACAGCTTTAACTTTATATAGTACGTCAGCGAGTAACTATCGTTTCTATGTCGATTATGCTGGAACTGTGTACGCTAGAACAGGAAGCATTAGCGTAATTTCTGACCAAAGAGAAAAAACGAATATACGTTTACTAGAAACGGGTTTGGCTGAAGTTTTGGCCTTAACCCCAAGGCGGTTTGATTGGATTGATGGATCTAAAAGCGATGTTGCTGGCTTTATTGCGCAAGAAGTCCAAGAAATTCTACCCGATTTGATTGACGCATATAAAGACGCGAAAGAGCGCATCAGCCTAAGAACAGGGGATATGATCCCCACGCTCGTCAAAGCTATTCAAGAACTCTCCGCTGAACTCAACGAACTCAAACAGAAGGTAAACGCATGAGCATCTCATACACTTGGACCATCACGCAGATGGAGTGCAATCCGAACGTAGCGGGTGAGCCTGATTATGTAGTGACTGTTCACTGGACGGCGTCTGGAACGGATGGGACTTTTTCAGGTTCTGTCTACAACACCACCAGTTACGCAGTGAAATCCGACAATCCTGACTTTACGCCTTATGCCGATCTGACCGAAGCGCAGGTGGTTGGCTGGGTGCAGGACTCTCTGACGCCCGAAGGTGTACAGGCTACGGAAGACAGCATCGCGCAGCAGATCCAGAATCAGGTTAACCCACCCATCATCACGCCGCCTTTGCCTTGGGTTACAATCTAAATAATATAGGATTGAATTATGCCACAGTATTTCCAAGTTACATTTCTCCCGCCTCCTGGTGCTTTGCTTGGAGATGCTTACGCTGAGTTTTTTACTGGTGGAACCAGTACTACAGCGTCAATTTATGAGGACTCAGGGCTAACTACGCCAATCACACAGCCAGTTAGCATTTCCTCTGGAACGCTTGAATGCTATTTAGCAACTGGCCTTGTCAACGCTACATCTATTGTTTCTGGTTCTACCTACACCATTCAAGATGTAGGAACGACTGACTTCACGCTAATTGGTGCATCCAGCAATACCACTGGCGTTACATTTGTAGCTACTGGTGTAGGAACTGGCAATGGCACAGCGTATTACGAATATGACTTAAAGATTGCTGGTGGCAATATTGCGCGTCAGGCAACTTGGCAAAATATCTGGACGCTTCCAAGTAATATCTGGGAACTAGATAACAATCTTTGGGAGGATGATCCCTCTGTCTGGGGAGCAGTCAACCCAGTACCAGTGGGGGTAAAAACCACTAACAACATTGGTCAGCTTTACACTGGAAACGATCTAATCAAAGCAGCCATGCGCTTGATTCAAGTCACGGCAGTTGACGTAGATCTAACCGCGCAAGAGCTGCGTGATGGTCTTGAATCGCTGAACCGCATGCTTGATTCATGGTCACTTGATGAGCTAATGCTGTATCAGGTTATTCGTGAACCATTCCAGCTTGTATCTGGCCAGAATCCGTACAGCATTGGTCTTGGTGGAGATTTCAACACCGTTCGTCCAACTAAGATTGTTGGTGCGTATCTGACGCTAAACAATGGCTCAATCCCTGTCGACTATCCGATGGATGTCATACAGTACGACGACTATAACGCCATTCGTCTAAAGACTCTTAGCACCAACTTCCCCAATTACATTTACTATCAGCCTAGCTTTCCTATTGGTGAAATTTACATCTATCCGGTGTTTACTCCCAATGATCCAGCTACGATTGGTCCAGCGTATATCACTTTGACTAGTTGGAAACCATTACCGATCATTGCTGATCCAACTGCTCCGCTAGAGTTTCCTCCTGGTTACTGGGAAGCGATTGTGTTCAATCTTGCGGTGCGTCTTGCAGAGGAATATCAGTTCAGCATTCGTGAAGCAACGATTGCGCTTGCTACGAACGCATTGAAGCGACTGAAACGTATGAATCAGCGTACAAACACGCTTAATACCGATGTTGCGCTGATGAACACCAGTCAGTTGCGTTACAACATTTACGCAGACGGATACGGGCGCTAATCATGGCCAGCACTGATCTACAGCTTCCTATTCTTGGTGCTGGCATTGCTGGTAAGTCCAAAGCTGTTACCGCGCAAAAACGCCAGAATCTTTATTTGGAAATTAAGCCAGAAGAAGATAAAAGCAAGCTAGTAGCATACGGCACACCAGGATTGCTGCCATTTGCGGATCTTGGTGCATCTCCTGCGCGTGGTATTTACTGGTTTCAGAGCTATAACGTTCTCATGGTGGCTGCTGGTGATGCAGTATACGAAATCACTGGTGCTGGAACAGTCACGCAAGTTGGCGAAATGGACACCTCTACGGGGTTCGTGTCTATCGCTGACAATGGCCAGCAAGTTATTTTTGTAGACGGCCAAACTGGATATATCTACCAGAAATCAACGGCTAATTTAGACTATTCGCGCACCACTACCACGGTAACTGTTACAGAGTATCTGCATACGCGAGTCTCTGGGCAATCTGTCAACATTACAGCAACTGGCTTGGTTGCTGATGGCACATACACCATTACCGTACCAAATACGGCTGCAACTGCGCTTGTAATTGGTCAAGAATATGTGATTGCATATGTTGGTACGTCTGACTTTACGCTAGTTGGTGCGCCAATTAATGTGGTTGGGACTGTGTTTATGGCGACTGGAACCACCACTGGTTCTGGTACGGTTAACTCAGCAAACACATGGACTTTTACAACCGTTGCATCTGGTGTAGCTACTGGCACGCTAACTGTTGACAACAACTTTAGAAAGATCACAACCGCATATACAGGTGTAGATTTTCCAGCAGCTACCACAGTTGTATTTAATGACAGCTATTTTATTGTTAGCGTGCTGGACACCAAGCAGTTTTGGCTTTCAGCTTCTTACGATGGTTTTTACTGGGATCCTTTGCAGTACGCCAGCAAAGAGGCTTACACCGACAATCTAAACTCTGTTGCTGTCGATAACGGCAACTTAGTTCTACTTGGTGCTATTTCTACCGAATATTGGCAAAACACGGGCGGGTATCCTTTCCCATATCTGCGTATTGCTGGTTCTCCATGTGACGTTTGTGTATCTGCGCGTGCATCTGTTGCACGGTGTGGCGGTCAAATGTACTTCCTAGGGCGTGTTCGCAATGGCGGCATTTCTGTATTCCGCATGAACAACTACCGTCCAGAGCCAGTATCAACCGCTGATCTTGATTTTTTGATTAACAACTACACCAATCCTGGTGATGCAGTAGCGTTTGGCTATCGTCAGAACGGTCATGATTTTTATCAAATCAGCTTTCAGGCTGAGGCTGTAACGTGGTTATATGATGCGACTACAAACGCATGGAGTACGCTTGTATCGCATGGCTATACGCGCAACATTAGCAACCGAGCTACGCAGTTTGAGTACAAAGTTGTTACTTGCAATTTCTCTAATGGGCAGCTGTATACGCTTGATCCAGAGGTATATACAGAAAATGGCTTACCAATCATTAGAGAGTTGATTACGCCACATTTTTACAAAGGCGATAGCTTTAACAAGTTGCACATCTATAGATTGCGTTTGGACATGGAGCAGGGTGTAGGGCTGAATAATGGTCAAGGCCAGAACCCACAAGTGATGTTACAAATTAGCCGTGATGGTGGATACACTTATGGCATGGAAATGTGGACATCATTTGGCGCTCAAGGTGAATTTTTGAAGCGCGCTGAATGGCGCAGACTTGGTGTAAGTCGTAACTACGTGTTTAAGTTTCGTATCTCAGATCCAGTAAAAGTTGTCTTAATCGGAGCGGCTGCAATGGCTACTGAGGCTGACAAGTAATGTTTCCTAAAGCACCATTTCAGTCAGTGTTGTCAGATGCTATGGGCATGGCAGTCATGGCGTGGAATCAGTGGTTTGATCGTGTTCAATTAGCGCTTAATGCGCTGACAGGATCAGGGGCGCGTGCTGGCTTGCCAACGAATGATTTATATGTCGGTCAACCATATTTTAACACCGACATCAATCAAGTCATGGTGTGGAATGGTACGGCATGGCTAGGTGTCGGCCCAGGGTTGTATGGGACGTTCTTTGATAACAGCAATCAGACAGCAGCAAATACGACAACAGCGTATGCTATTACGTTCAATACGCCTAATGGTGCAAATGGCGTTACTTTAGCAAGCGGTAGTCAAATTACATTTCCATATGCTGGTGTGTATAACATACAATTTAGCATTCAGTTTATTAGCACAGAAAACAACGCAAATAACCCTTCTGAGGTTAACGTGTGGTTTCGTCAGAATGGATCGGATGTTGTGGAGTCTAACAGTCAGTTTACTGTGCCAAATAGTCATGGTGGTCACAGTGGTGCATTGATTGCTGCGCTAAATCTGATTGTTGATGTTGAAGCAAATGACTACATCCAGCTTATGTGGCAGACAGAAAACACGTTGATTTCTATCAAGACGCTTCCTGCTGGAACTACACCAACTACACCAGTTACACCAAGTGTTATTTTGACTGCTACTCAAGTATAGGGGTGATTTATGCCATTGAAGAAATGCGCTAGCAAGAAATGTGTATCTAAGAACATCAAGACTGAAATGGCTGCTGGCAAGCCTCAGAAGCAAGCGGTGGCGATTGCGCTGGATGTTGCTAGGAAAGCAAAGGCTAAGAAGAAATGAACGCTGTTGCTCGTCCTGGTCGGCATATTATTGAAAAACTGCTAGAGACTATAAAAGAAGGGTGTGCGCGCGGCATTTTTCCAATGCTTGATTATGAGCCAGAGCATATTTTTGCTGACGGTTTATATGGTCGTAAAGCAAATGCAATTCCTGCTGGAACTGTAATTATTTCTAAAGTACATAAACAACAGCACATTACTGTCCCAATTAAGGGAGTAGTAACAATTTACGACCAAGACGGCAATAGACAAACAATACATCCTGGTGAAGTTTTTATTACAGAACCAGGCACACAGCGGGCAATTTATTGTCACGATGAAGTAGAATGGCTAACAATACACGCGGTTAAATCGCATGTTTTGGAAGAAATTGAAAAAGTAATTTTTTGCGATAGTTTTACAGAGTTTGATGCTTTGATTGAAGATATGAGGGTAGCAGCATGAGTGGCGTAATAGTTGCGGCTGGTATTGGGGCGGCTGGTAGTTTAGCTGGTGGCGCATTGGCTTCTGGTGGGGCTGCTGCTGCATCAAAACAGCAACAAATGATGGCAATGCTTCAAATGCAGGAAGCCAATCAATGGTACAAAAACGCCAGAAAACGAATGATGCCATATCAGAAGTTTGGCGTCGAGCAATTGCCGATTTATCAGCAAGCGTTACAGAATTATTCTAATCAACTGCCTGGTTATTGGGATCAGCTTGGAAATTATCAGCAAGCTGTAGACGCATACCGTCAGCAAGCTATTCCTGGTGTAGAGCAAGCAATTGCTCAATATCAAACTGTAGCGCCACAATACCAGCAAGCGATGCAAAATTATCAAGGCGCACTTGGGCGCACTGAAAATGTTGTCAATCAATATGGGGGTGTTGTTAGCGGACTAGGCGCTACTGCTGGAGAAATGGGCGATTTAGCCAGGCGTTATCAGCAAGCAGTAGACAAGTATTATCAGCAAGCTGGACGCTATACTGAAAATATCCCAGAAATGACTAGGGCGTTTACGCAAGCTGACTATGAGGCAAGCCCTGTCTACACGCCAATGGTGCGTAATCTTGCGGAACTGCAAGCAACACCAGGTTATCAATTTGAGTTAGCGCAAGGTCAGAAAGCACTCGCACAATCTGCTGCTGCACGCGGTGGTTCGCTTTCTGGAGCACAGCAACAAGCTGCACAGCGTTTTGGTCAGCAACAGGCTGCTACTGGATTTCAGAACGCATGGCAAAGAGCGCAGCAAGCATATCAGACAGCGCTTGGACAGCATCAGCAGTATCAAGGACAACTGTCAAATGTGCTTGGTGCAAACGTTGGTATATATGGTCAAGGCGCAAAGCTTACTGGTGACGAAGCTAACATTATTTCTGGCAAAGGCAACATTTTGTCACAACAAGCAAATGCTTTAGGGCAGCAAGTAAGCGGAATGCAAAATGTACTTGGTGGCTACGGCACGGCTGTAGGTCAAGTTGGTGGTCTTGCTGACATTTATGGCACTGGAGTTAACCAGCAGATTGGCCGCGCAGGACTCTATGGTAACGTAGCAGACATGGCACGTGGTGGTGCTGGCTTATATGCTGCTGGTATGGGGCTTACACAGCAAGATATTGCAAATCGTCTTGGTGCGACACAATTTGGTTATAACGCTAATGTTGGCATGAATCAATTGGGTATGGATCGTTTAAACGCAATTAATCAAGCGATGGGCGGTTATGGCAGTGCTGGTGCAGCCAACGCTATGGCGCAAGGAAACATTTGGGGCAACGCTATTGGTCAAGGGCTTGGTGCAATTGGTGGCGGTCTTGCTGGTTATTTTGGCGGCAAAACAGCAAATGCTGCTGGATCAGCAATGGGAGGTGCTCTTGGTGGTGGTGGTTATGGAAGCCTAGGGCATGGAGCGGTTATAGGAACTATAAAGCCAGCATATTATGATCCTCGTAAATAATTAGGAACTTAAAATGGCCGATCTACTTAGCACTTTTGCAAACGCTTATCCTTATGATCCTAACTCTGTATGGCGTGGAGCGCAGGGTGTACAGAATGTAATGTCTAACGCTTTGGATTATCAGCAGAAACGTGAAGCGCTAGAAGCGCAGCGCGGATTAAAAGCATTGTACGCTCAAAATCCAAATCCTAGCTATGAGGATATTGCGCGTATTGATCCAGCGTTTGCGATGCAGCAGAACAAAGCAAACTTTGAAATGCAAAAAGAATTGCTTGGCATGAAGGAAACGCAAGGCAAAATCAATAAACAACAGCAAGAAGAGATACAGTTTTTTGCTAATGCTGTTGGTCCTGTTGTTGAGCAGTATTTGATGAATACTGGTGGAGCTATCGTGACTGGGAAACAGATCGGAAGAGCACACGTCTGAACTCCAGTCACCGGCTATGATCTCGTATGCCGTCTTCTGCTTGAAAAAAAAAAA
>OGVT01000057.1_pt1 | contig 12480 bp, 24 predicted proteins | sample 1575831 | NCBI WGS metagenome assembly OGVT01 (sample SAMN07581542, study PRJEB24739) | freshwater metagenome | place: Singapore | collected 2015-04
GTTTCCCAGTCACGATAATGAGGTGAGCGGCGATTTAAATAGGAAAAGCAGGGCCGCAAACAGCACCGTACTGACCAGAATGGAAATATTCAGGGTATTATAGAGCCTCTGGCGGTCGTGGGTTTGGGCAAACCGGAAATAACTTGTTTCCAACCCATAGGTAAACAGAATATTGAGGAAGGGAACCACCGCATAAACCTGGGTGAACGCATAGGAGGCATTGGGGTCAAAGAGCCTGAAACCCAGCAGACTGATGCCGAAATTGAGAAACCGGGCAATGATGCGGGGAGCACCATACCATAGGGTTTGACCAGCCAGCTTTTTAATGCCACTCAAGCGTAAGTAATTTGAACAAAAATAGCATTTGACGACAACAATTTTCGGTCATGCAACCCTAACAGCACTTATTTTTGTCTTAATTAGCAAAAACCAGATTGTATGAAGTGCATCAAAACAACGCTTATCCTTCTTTTTATTACTGTTTCAGGCTTTGCCCAGGTTCAAATGGGTAAGATCGAGTTACAGAAAAAGGACCGTCAGGCCATCGTATTGTATTCTCAGTATTCTCAGGAAATAGTTGAAGCGGCCATTGTGGAGCGCATGGCTAAAATGGGAAATAAGGGAAAAGAGAGTCGCTCGCTGATCAATTTAAATAAAAGCAATTTCTACACTTTTAAAGGGGCCCGCATTCCGGGAACACAAACCGATTCAGACCTCTACTTTAAAACAGAGCGCAGAGGTCGTAAAGACAAAGACGAAAGAACTGAAAACCGCTACCCAAAGCGGGGGAAAACTACGTATCAGTCACTTTCCGAAGGGCTCCAGCATGGTTTGACATTATCACCTACACCGGCATCGGCTCAGCCCTGACGATGCAGAACATGCTGGGAGATGAGATTGGGATGATCGTCCTGAAGTGCCAGACCAAGCCTAGTGATTGGTTTGTGATTGAGCCCGGCCCGGGAGAGATTGTGCTGCCAGAAAGATTCAACGAGCCAGGACAACAATACGTTGCCTATCAGTTTGGTAAAGAAGCACTAACCAACCCGCACGTTGCGCCGCACTTGGCAAAGTTTAAGGAGATGTACCAATGAGTGACGGAGGTAAGGGGTCGAGCCCCAGGCCGTTTAGTGTCTCTGATGAGGAATATGCGGCCCGGTGGGATGCTATCTTTGGAAGGGATAAGAAGTGCGATCATAAAGTCTGGACGTTCCATGCTGAGAAGCAGAACGGAAAATATCTTTATGAGTGCATGAAGTGTGGTAAAGTGTCAGAGACACCAACAAATTAACATGAAAATCGATATTCCTATCGAACTTGTCGAACAAATTATCGTAGAAGAGTTAACCTGGGATTACAAGAATCTCAAACCGTGCAGCCCTCCTATGTTCAGTTTTGACCCAAAAGAAGAGAAGGAAAAGATGAAAGAACTGAAAACCGCACTGAAACGTGTTCTAGAATACTATGGAGTAAAGGTATGATTTCTGAAAAAGACATTGAAGACATGGGACCGCCTCAGATTGAGCTAGAAGCTGTAAAAGAGAATCCTGACGGTTCTATGATATGCTCTTTGAACGTCAATGCAGCAGGTGCTAGCCTTCTGATGGAACTAGGCTTCAATGCTCTACTGCTCAAGAGTATGCAACATTTCGAGAAAGCAATAGATGCAGAAAAATGAGATGGACGATCTAATGCAGCCAGTGGCCTATCTTGACGATGGTTTAGGGGCTTTTTACTGGCCCCAAGAATACAAGAAAGATGTCGGGTTCAAGGCACTCTACACCGCCGACCAGATGCGCGAGTACGCCAAGAAGGCGGTGGAGGCTGAGAGAGAGGCGTGTGCGAAGGTTTGTGATGACATCAGAGCAAAATACAAGTGGCCTGATGATGATGCCGAGCGGGTGGCAAGTGAATGGTGTGCCGACTCCATCCGCGCCCGCTTCTAGATAAAATATCTAAATTATGAAAGAATCAAGGTTTGTCAAACACATCTCCTGCCGCCACTGCGGGAGTTCTGATGGTAATGCTCTGTATAGCGATGGACACACCTACTGCATGGTCTGCCATACGTACGAGAATGAAACAGACTTCGATGAGTGGACAGTTAAAATGGATGCAGTAGCACCAAGGAAACAGATGAAACAGCTAGGCTCTTTCAAGGCCATCCCTGACCGGGGAATCAGTCAACAAACATGTGAGACATACGGTGTCACTTCCACCGAACATTTTCACTACTATCCGTACACCGACAAGGACGGGAACACAGTAGGTCAGAAGGTTCGGTATATCGATGAGAAATCCTTTCACTTTGAGGGAGACTCTAAGAAAGCTACGCTGTTCGGCCAAAGCCTGTTCCTCAAGGGCGGGAAGTACATCACGATTGTTGAGGGTGAGCTAGATGCCCTGGCAGCCTATCAGATGACAGGTTCTCAATGGCCGGTTGTCTCGATCAAGAACGGCGCTTCTGCGGCTGTTAAGGACTGTCAGGCTCAGTTTGAGTACCTGGATTCATTTGAGACTATTGTTATTTGCTTTGATGCTGATGATCCCGGTAAGAAGGCTGCCGCAGCGGTGGCTGAACTGTTTGGATCGAAGGCTAAAATTGTAAAACATGTAAAGGGATTCAAGGATGCCTGTGATTATCTGGTTGCTGGGGCTGGTAAAGATTACGTCAATGCTTGGTGGAAAGCTGAAGAATACCGCCCAGAAGGCATCGTAACAGTCTCAGACATCAAGGATAGGCTTCTGGTTCCTCCTGAGCCTGGAGTTCCGTGGTGTTTCGATACGCTCACGCGCCTGACCTATGGCCGACGCAAAGGTGAGATTTATGCTTTTGGTGCCGGTGTCGGCGTAGGAAAGACAGATGTTTTCACACAGCAAATCGCCTATGATATCTCAGTGCTCAAAGAGAAGGTGGGAGTCATTTACTTGGAACAACCCGTTGTGGAAACAGCGCAGCGAGTTGCTGGAAAGCTGGATAAGAAGCTGTATCATGTTCCTGACGCTGATTGGTCAAGGGATGAGTATATTGCTAGCATTGATCGGCTTGATTCTTGTCAGCAGCTATATATGATGGAGCACTTCGGTGCTATGTCGTGGGCGGCTGTCAAGAACATTATCAAGTATTTTAGTAAGGTGTATGAAATTAAGCACATCTATCTGGATCACTTGACAGCCTTGAGTGCTAATGAACAGGATGAACGACGGGCTTTGGACGGTATCATGGCTGATATGGCTTCTTTGGCACAGTCGGACGGGCTTATCATCCATTTTGTTAGTCACTTGACTACGCCGGAAGGCAAGCCTCACGAAGAAGGTGGACGTGTGATGGAAAAGCACTTTACGGGCTCACGGGCTATTGCACGGTGGAGTCACTATATGTTCGGTCTTGAGCGTGATAAGCAGCATGAAGACCCGGTTAAGCGTCAGACGACGACATTCCGGGTGCTGAAGGATCGCTTTACTGGTCGTGCCACTGCTGAGAAGTTTGGTCTTTACTATGATAAACAAACCGGCATTCTGTCTGAGTGCTCTCTTGAATCTGAACTGGAACCGCTATGATTGCTGATCTGGAATACCTTGTCGGTCGAATCCGTGAGCTTGAGGATCGTTACTACAAGTTGCAGGAATCTTACTATCTCCTGATTGACTCTTACGAGACTTTGCGGTATAATTATAGTGAACTGCAAGAATCAATCAAGGAAACAAATGAGGATCGGACTTGACATTGAGACAAACCTTGCTCATGACAAGATTTGGCTGGTAAAAACAATTGACCTGGACACCGGAGAAGTAAGAACATGGAAGGAAGCAAGCAGCCTCGTGGCATTTATAAAGGGCGCTACGTTGATAGTAGCCCACAACGGCATCGGCTTCGATTTTCCAGTATTGACGAGGCTCTGGAATACGAGGATAGTCTTGAGCCAAGTGTGCGATACGTTGATTCTGTCAAGGTTGCTCGATCCGAGCAGAGAGAAAGGGCACAGTCTCGAAAGCTGGGGCGAGGCTCTTGGGGTGAAGAAGGTTCCGTATCGGAAGATCTGGGAGTGGATGAATGATCGTGTCGAAGCGTATCCAGGAGAATGCTACGATTCACCGATTGAACCCCTTCTCGACTACTACTGTGAGGGTGACGTACTGGTTCTAAAAGAACTGTACCATCACTTGATTTCAGAGAAGAACAAGCATGCTTTCTCAGATGAATCAGTAGAACTGGAACATTGGGTTGCTCGGATCATATCTGAGCAAGAACGTAATGGCTTTAAACTGGACTTACCCCATGCAACTATGCTACTTGCTGACATCAAGTCAAAAATGGCAGGAATATATGAACAGATGCAGGAGCGGTGGCCTCCTGTCGTTGAGCCCAGGTTCCACAAAAAGACCGGAAAGCCAATCAAAGATTCCGTGGTTACTTTCAACCCCGGCAGCAGAAAGCAAGTCGGAGAAAAGCTGATAGAACTAGGTTGGAAGCCTGACAAGTTCACTGAAACTGGACAGCCGCAGGTGGACGAAGTAACGCTGGCTCAAGCTAACATCCCTGAGGCTAGGCTTATTGCAGAATATTTCTTGTTGCAAAAGCGTGTAGCACAGATTGAAAGCTGGATTAAGGCTATAGGCAAAGACGGACGGGTACATGGTAAGGTTATCACGAATGGTGCGGTCACTGGCCGAATGACGCATTCAGGACCGAACATGGCGCAGGTTCCTAATGCAGGTAGTCTATACGGCCACGAGTGTCGAGAATGCTGGGTAGCAGATAATGGCTATGTATTGGTTGGTTGTGATGCTAGCGGCCTTGAGCTACGTATGCTGGCTCATTACATGAAGGATCCAGAATATGTTAAGACTGTCGTTGAGGGATCTTCAAAAGATGGAACAGATGTCCATACAAAGAACCAGAAAGCAGCGGGGCTCCAGACCAGGGATCAGGCAAAGACGTTCATCTATGCATTCCTTTAATTGATAGAGGCTATACTTAGGAATAGGTATAGAAAATCCGGTGAACTCAGGGGAAGCCCAGAACGGGTAATCCTGAGCCAAGCCAAATATTGACTTTGACGTATCAATATTTGGAAGGTGCAACGACTATCCCGAAAGGGAGTACAGCCAAGTGGCTGGAAGCGCCGGACAACCAGAACGGTTGATGATATAGTCTGCTCTACATAGGAATATGTAGCTGGAGAAATCCGGGGAAGGATTAACGAACCTTCCTGAACACATGGTATGGGGCGGGAGCGTCAAAAATCGGTTCTATTGTTGGTGGAACAGCTAAAGACGGTGAGGAGCTCATTAATTCCTTCCTTAAAGCGACTCCCGCTCTCAAGAGTTTACGAGATAAGATTGCCTTGTATGCGGCTAAGGGCTTTGTACCCGGGCTTGATGGTAGAAAGATTTGGGTACGTTCGGAGCACGCTGCGCTCAATTCTCTCCTTCAAGGCGCTGGCGCAATTGTGATGAAGAAGGCTTTGGTGCTGTTCTACAAAAAGATCCTTAAGAATAAGTGGGATGTCCGTCTAGTGGCGAATGTGCACGATGAATTTCAGTTTGAGGCGCGTCCTGAAATGGCTGAGATCATCGGAAATGCCGCTAAAGAAAGCATCATCGAAGCGGGTAAGTTCTATAACCTGAGCTGTCCCTTGGATGGCGAATACAAGATTGGGAAGTCATGGAAAGAAACTCACTGACAGATGAACTGAAGGCATCTGATGCCTTCGTCGCTCTGATTATGAAAGGTGACGAGCTGCGTGTCGTCGGATCTGCACACTTGAATCAAGATGAAGTTGCAGTGATGCTCTACGCTGCTTTGCAGGGTTCTTTATCTATTGCTGAAGAAACCCCAGAAGCAAGTTAACTACACTAGACAAAACAAAAAGCTGTGTTATAATATTAGTATTGAGAGTATGGTGGAATCGGTAGGCCAAGAAATTGCTTGACACAAGCCTTAAAATATAGTATAATAATAGCCTGACAAATCGGAGAGTGCCCAAATAGGTAAAGGGAACTGCCTTAAAAGCAGTCGGCGCAAGCCTTGCGGGTTCGAGGCCCGCCTCTCCGACCATTAGGAGATTACAATGAAATACTATGGCCCCTACACTCGTAAAGACGGACGCGCACATACGATTATTGTGCATCCAGACGGAAGAAAACAAACACAATCCTATCCTAGATTTTTAATGGAACAAAAATTAGGTCGGTCGCTTCTTCCATCCGAGCATATTGATCATGTGAATAATGATCCTACTGACAATAGGATTGAAAATTTACAGATACTTTCTCAAAGAGATAATAATAGAAAAGCAGCCGCTTTAAGTTCTAGAAAACTGATTACTTTTACTTGTCCATGCTGTGGTAAAGAAACTACCAAGTATTTAAACCATGTGAAAGGAAACAGCAAAAAAGGACGAAAGGGTCCATACTGTAGTCGTTCCTGTGCTGGAAAAGATACGTATGTGAATCCTTGGAAATAAGCCCCTATAGCATGAAGGTCGTGCAGTTGCCTTGTAAGCATCCGGTCCTGGTTCGATTCCGGGTAGGGGCACCAACATAACGTGTAACAAAAGGAAATTAAATGAGCGATCTCAAACCTGTTCGTATTCAAGGCGAAATCTTCTTTGCCTATGACATGTATAATCTGAACACCAAGTTTGACGAAGACAATAAGAAGTATCAATGCACTATCGGTAACCTCTCCGATGAGGCTTGTGCTGCTCTAGCTGATCTGGGCATCAAGATTAAGCAGAAGGATCTGTGTGGTAAGCATATCACAGGTAAGAGCCTGTATAAGTTTGAACTGGTTGATCAGCAAGGCAATAACATCCCTGTTGAGCGTATCGGTAACGGCACAAAGGTAGTTGCCTTGGTGTCTTCCTATCGCCACAAGATGTCGTCTAAATATGGTGCAGCCCCGTCGATCAAGAAACTGATCGTTACCGAACTCAAGGAATACAACCCTGAGCGTGCTACTGAGGAAGAAGACCTCGTACTGTAATGTCCTCAGAGAATCCCAAGATTGCTCTTGTGGATGCTGACATGATGGTTTACAGGATCGGCTTTTCATGCGAAGACGCAGAAGAAAAGACCGCCTGTAACCGTCTGACGGAATGGTTGACAGACATCGTTTACATCAATCTAGGCTGTGAAGACTATAAAGCCTGGATCACAGGGAAGACTAACTTCCGAAACGAGACTGCTGTTACCGTTCCGTACAAAGGCAACCGCAAGGACATGGTTAAGCCCAAGCATTACGATGCTCTTAGGCATCATCTAACGCGCTTAGGGGCTGTTGTTACGGAAGGGGAAGAGGCTGATGATGCTGTTGCTATTGAATCTTGCCGTGGCAATTATTGGATCGTTCATCAGGATAAAGACCTGAACCAGCTACCAGGACATCATTACAACCCTGTTACTGATGAGAGATACTACGTCACTGAGTTTGAAGGATTGAAGAATTTCTATACTCAGCTTTTGACCGGTGATCGTACTGACAACATCAAGGGATTGGATAAGATTGGACCTGTAAAAGCAGAGAAAATCCTGAAAGATTGTAAGACAGAACAAGAGTTGCTCCAGGCTGTCACAAAGGCTTACGCAGACAAGGGTGAGCCTTTCGATAGGCTGGTAGAGAACGGTAAGCTGCTGTGGCTTCGTAGAGAACCTGGACAAGTATGGAGACCGCCTGATGAAGCCATCGTCAGCTAAGCAGAAAGGCAGGATCTTACAGCAATGGGTACGGGATAAGATGATGAGCTATGCTCCTGAGCTTCGTGAAGGAGATATCAGGAGCACCTCTATGGGTGCTGGAGGGGAAGACGTACAGTTGTCCCCCACAGCGAGGGATATCTATCCTATACAAATTGAGTGTAAGAACCTAGCAAAGATTGCTGTTTATGATTATTACAAACAAGCTGCTACGCACGGGCCTAACGAGCCTGTTGTCGTGATAAAACAAAATCAGTGTAAACCTCTCGTTGTGGTGGATGCTGATTACTTCTTTAAGAATTTTAGGAAATGATGTTACACACTTTAACTGCTATCCTGTTCTTACTGAAGGTCTTTGAAGTGATTGAGGTGTCTTGGTGGATTGTCCTCGCACCCAGCCTTCTGGCCTTCAGCTTCTTTTTGTTTATGGCTTGTTTGGTGTTTATTTTTGTATGGAAGGCTGTAGATGAAGACCGCTGAGATGCAGGTAACGAAGATCGATTCTTGTGGGTCTGATCTGTCCGTGGTGAATGCTGCACGGGTGAGTTTTGAGAAAGAGAGCGAATGGGAGTTTGGGGATGCTAACGGAATTGGATGGAAGGAGCTTTCTCAGAAAGACCAGAAGCTCATCTCCTACCTAGCCCGTCACAAGCACACTAGCCCATTTAACCACTGCTTTGCATCGTTCCGAGTTAAAGCCCCGATCTTCGTGGCTCGACAGTTGGTGAAGCATAAGTTCCTTCCTTGGAACGAGGTGTCTCGCCGCTACGTTGACTCTGAGCCTGAGTTCTACATCCCGGAGGTGTGGCGCAAGCGGGCTGAGAACGTGAAGCAGGGGAGCAGCGAAGACACCATAGAACACCTAACCCGCTACTACGGCAAAGGGGGCAAGCACGGAAGTGATATGCCCTTTGATGATGCTGTAGCGATGTGTCTGGAAGCTTATGAGTGGATGTTGGAGGTGGGTGTTTGCCCCGAACAGGCTCGCATGGTTCTCCCTCAGAACACCATGACTGAGTGGATTTGGTCTGGAACTCTGGGTGCCTGGGCTGATATGTGCAAGCTGCGGTTAGATCCGCATGCTCAGAAAGAGACAAGGGAAGTTGCTGAACAAATCAGCGGCTTTATGGAAGACGAGTTCCCTGTTAGTTGGAAAGCATTGTTGGAGAATTGATGGATTTTGATAAGTACCAGTATGAAGCATCGCTGACTGCTCTGCCTACAGCACAGCGGCTAGAGTATCTGATTCCTGGGCTAGCAGCCGAGGCAGGTGAAGTGGCAGGAGACTATGCTAAGTTTATTCGTGATGAGACTTCAGTGGCTGATCTGCACTTCAAGCTACACAAGGAACTGGGTGATGTCCTATGGTTTGTAGCTCAGATTGCTGAACACCTGAACTTTGATCTGTCAGACATTGCACAAGCGAACATCGATAAATTGCAAAGCCGCCAGAAACGTGGCGTATTGAAAGGATCTGGAAATGACCGGTAACGACATGTGGTTTAGCTCAGATGACGGCGATGAGTACAGTCTTCCTGCGGAGCGTACAATGAAGCTGGATATCAATATCCTGGAGTATTCTGAGAACTCTCCGACAACCGTTATTAAACAGTTCACTGACGACAATAGTCGTTGGCCGGATCTACTGGAAACCTTCATCCGTGCACTGGAAGCACACTTCGGTTATAGCATCATGGAACGTATCTTCATTCAGGAAAACGGATCCCCTTACGGTCTTGAGGGCTGGCCCGGTGGCGTGATTAAACTAGACAGTGAATAATATGCGGATTCTCTGCATTCCTGACACACAGGTACGGGAAGGTGTTCCTATGGATCATCTTTCTTGGGCTGGACAGGCTATTGTTGACTACAAACCGGATGTTGTGGTACACTTAGGGGACCATGCAGACATGCCCAGCCTGTCTACGCACGATACGAAGGGTTCCAAGTACTTTGAGGGTTTGAGGTACAAGAAGGACATTGAGACTGCTAAAGAGGGTATGAAGATGCTTCTAGCCCCTCTTAAGGAGCTTCAAGCCAAGCAAAAGAAGAACAAGGAAAAGGTGTATAAGCCTCGCAAAGTGTTCTTGCTGGGAAACCACGAGAACCGTATTGATAGGGCTATTAACAACAATCCTACGCTAGAAGGACTGATAGGTACAAAGGACTTGGAATATGAAAAAGATTGGGAAGTATCTCCATTCCTTCATCCTGTTTTCATTAACGGCGTTGGCTTTAATCATTACTGGCCTGTTGGCGCTATGGGTCGTCCTGCTGGATCTGCCGCAGCGATTGTTTCAAAGCTGCATATGTCTTGCGTGGCGGGTCACCAGCAGGGTAAGCAAGTGGCTTACGGCAAGCGTGCAGACGGTAAACCTATTTGTGCCATCATTGCCGGGAGTTATTACCTGCACGATGAGTCTTATATGGATCAACTAAGCAATCGCCATTGGCGGGGGCTACTAATTCTAAACGAGGTTAATGATGGACACTTCGATGAACTATTTCTCAGCATCGAGTACCTCAGCAAAAAATACGGTAACAAAGAACTGTAGCACCTGCTTTTACGGATCTGTAGATGCAGGAAGTTCAGTATCCCCGTGTAGAAGCTGTGTGGACTACGATAAATATGTGACGGATTCTATTTACTTTTGGAACGAGAAGCCTGCAGCAACTGTCAAGCAGGAAGATGACAAGGTAAACAGCCCCAAACACTACATGCTCTTTCCGGAGCATAAACTGGAAGTTAGGCAGGTGATTCAGCGTCTGATGGAAAAGATGGAGAAGAGTGAGATTCAGTTCTCTCCTCTTGACTATGCGGACTACTTCCAGGCCATGGCGTACTTCATGCGATTCATGGAGAAGAATGGCAAGGAAGATCTGCAAAAGGGCGTGTGGTACATGAACCGAATTCTCGAAGCGTGGGAAGACAATGCAGAATGAACCCGCTGACTTTCGTAGAACTTAAAGAAAAACTAAAAAGAATGGATGAACTGTCTCTGATTGAACTGCTGCGGCTGAGCAGTGAGGATATCGTAGAGGCATTCTCCTATGACATTGAAACTCAAATAGAACGACTAGAAAAGGAAGCAGATGAATATGAATGAACAAGACGTGAAAACTCCGTGGTCTTCTATTGGATACATCACCTACAAACGGACTTATGCGCGTCGGTTGAACGAAGGGGACCCTAACAGCGCCACAGAGGAATTCAATGATACGGTTAATCGCGTGGTTACGGCAGCGAATCAGCAGCTTGGCTGCGGTTTTACTGAAGACGAGTCTCAGCGTCTTCGTCGTTATCTTCTGGAACTTAAAGGAACTGTTGCAGGCCGCTTTCTATGGCAGTTGGGCACTGACACTGTTAATCGCCTTGGGCTTTCTAGCCTTCAAAACTGTGCATTTACTGTTGTTGATAAGCCTGTAGAGCCTTTTGTCTGGGCTATGGACCTTCTGATGCTGGGTTCGGGGGTGGGTTACAATATCCAGCGTTCTAACGTGGATAAATTGCCTCCTGTGAACGAGAGCTTCAAGGCTCCTACCCGTCTAGACAAAGCAGATGCTGATTTCATTGTTCCGGACAGCCGTGAGGGTTGGGTTGCATTGCTCGGTAAGACGCTCAAAGCAGCCTTCCTGGCTCATAAGAGTGGCCGACAGACGTTCACCTACTCTACTCAGTTGATTCGCTCCAAGGGTGCTCCTATTAAGGGCTTTGGCGGCACTGCCAGCGGCCCTGAGGATCTGGTGTGGGGTATCGGTGAGATCAGTAAGGTGCTGGAAAAGCGTGCAGGTAAGAAACTGCGTCCGGTTGATGCTTTGGACATCATGAACATCATTGGCGCTATCGTTGTGGCCGGTAACGTCCGCCGAAGCGCACAGATTGCTATTGGAGATCCGGATGACGTGGAGTATTTGCTTGCTAAACGATGGGACTTGGGAAATATTCCCTCCTGGCGTGCCATGTCCAACAACAGCGTGGTTTGTCATGACATCGGAGATCTGCACGGGTTCTTCTGGGATGGATATGAGGGTAAAGGCGAGCCGTATGGGCTTATCAACCTTAAGCTGTCTAGAAAAGTGGGGCGTCTCGGAGAAACCCAGTACCCTGATCCGGACGTACAAGGATATAACCCCTGTGCAGAACAAAGCCTAGCCGATAAGGAAACCTGTTGTCTTGCTGAACTGTACCTGCCGAACATCACCAGCAAGGAAGAACTGCTGGATGTTGCTACGCTGCTGTATCGTGTGAATAAGCACTCCCTGGCTTTGCCGTGTCACCTGGACTCGACAGAACAGATTGTGCATAAGAACATGCGTATGGGTATCGGTGTGACAGGGGTGCTTCAGGCTTCTGCCCAGCAACTGGAATGGTTGGATGAAACATACAAGAAACTGCGATCTTTTGATGAATACTACTCTGCTAAGCATGGATTTAACAAGTCTGTTAAACTGACCACGGTGAAGCCTTCTGGTACGCTGAGTCTGCTTCCTGGCGTGACTCCTGGCTGCCACCCTGGCTACGCTCAGTACATGATTCGTCGTATCCGTATCTCTGCTAATCACCCGCTTGTGCAGGTGTGCCGAGATCATGGTTATCCGGTGGAATATCAGCAGAACTTTGATGGTTCTGAAGACCATAGCACTGTGGTTGTGTCGTTCCCGTTTGCGTATCCTGAGGGAACAAAACTGGCTAAGGACATGACCGCTATTGATCAACTGGACTTTGTGAAATGGCCTGGGAGGTGTAGCATAAGTGGGAGCGTATCGTGACTGGGAAAC
>OGVT01000058.1_pt1 | contig 12337 bp, 27 predicted proteins | sample 1575831 | NCBI WGS metagenome assembly OGVT01 (sample SAMN07581542, study PRJEB24739) | freshwater metagenome | place: Singapore | collected 2015-04
GTTTCCCAGTCACGATACCGCGTAGACGTACCTAATCTAACTGGCAACAGAAAGGGAAAACATGAAGCCAGATGACCTAGCAAAATGGATGCGCGATAGAGCGCTTCTTATCGAGGGTGACGAAAACCTAGACGAGCGCAGTCTGCGTGACTTCGCGGAAGTTCAAGCCGAGCGAGAGAAGAAGATTCGCAAGCTCGAAGAAATCAAGAAGCTATACTTCAACGCTGGTCGTTGGGTTGGCGGCGCTCGCGACTATTCAGCGCGTGAGGCTTATCACCGCATGAAGGCAATTGAGAAATGACTCTGCTAGAATTGAAGAAACCCAGGCGGTGCGCTAACACCCCTGGGCATGGTCAGACTAAGAAGGAGTCCAACATGGTTTATTCTACTAACCTATTTCCGCCGGTTTCTCTCGAAGAAATAAAATCTCAATGCCTTATAACTCCAAATTTTTGCTGGCATTGGCAGGGCGCAAAACGCAAAGGCTACGCAGCCTATACATACAACGGTCGCACTTTCAGTCTTCATCGCGTTACTTGCTTTCTTGCTCATGGAGAGCCGAAGCCAGATGAGAACGCTTTACACTCATGCGACAATCGTTCTTGCGTCAACCCAGATCATCTTCGATGGGGAACGCAACTTGAGAACATTCAAGATGCAATAGCTCGCAACCGTTGGACTAGCAACCGCGGAACAAAAAACGGTCGAGCCAAAATAAACCCTGATGTAGTCAGAGCAATTAGGGCTATTTGGGGAACTGGCCCAACAATTATTCAAATTGCTGAACTTTATGGAATCAGTAATCAAATGGTTTCACGCATCATTACCAAGAAGGCTTGGGTGGATGTTGAAGATAGGTAGTTTATTCTCTGGTTACGAAGGTCTTGGGCTTGGCGTAAGGGCCGTATTGCCAGATTCAGAACATGCTTGGTTTGTAGAGTTCGATGAAGCACCAAGCAAAATCTTGGCCACTCACTTTCCTGGCATACCGAACTACGGTGACATTACAAAGGTTGACTTCACGCAAGTCGAGCCAGTAGACATCCTTACCGGAGGCTTTCCATGCCAAGACCTATCACTCGCAGGAAAGCGAGCAGGTCTGAAAGACGGAACACGATCGGGACTCTGGAGTGAGTTCGCGAGAGCAATAGAAGAAATCAAACCAAAATTAGTCGTAATCGAAAATGTAAGGGGACTACTAAGTGCAAGCGCGACCAACCCTAATCTGGAATACTGCTCGTGGTGTATGGGAGAAAGTGGGGATGGCGAACCTGCTCTGCGAGCATTGGGCGCTGTTCTCGGAGACCTGGCCGACCTCGGGTATGATGCGAAATGGACAGGTGTTCGAGCTGCCGATGCCGGCGCACCACACAACCGTTTCCGAGTCTTCATTATTGCGTTCCCCAACAGCTAGTCAAGGCGAAGGTGGCGCATTAGGCGAGGAAGAAGCTCGCAAGCGTGGTAACACCGTAGGCATTCGCGACCAGGCGATGGACTTGGCGAAGTTGAATGGCGAGAAGGTTAGCCGCAATCAAGTCAACCTAATGCCAACGCCAAACACCATGGATCACCTGCCAGCTAGGACTCCAGAACAAAAGGCAGCCAATAAGGGTAAGGGTGGTTATGCCAATGTCCGTGAAACAGTCGTCAATGACCTAATTCCCACTCCAACCACTAGGGACTACAAAGACGGTTCACAACCGCACGAACGCGATGGCTTAGTTCAGACTGACACGGTTGCTAGGGCAATCTTCAACAGCGGGGAAATTCAACTCCCTACTCCGACTGCTTCAGATTGGAAAGGTGCTAATCACTCTGGTTCTGGTTCAGCATCAAGTCGCGGAATTGCGACAGTTGTAGAGCAAACCAACTGGGGCAAGTTTGAGCCAGCAATCCGAAGGTGGGAAGAAACCCTAGGGAGACCAGCACCGCTGCCAACCAAGCCAGACGGCAAAGACGGCGCTCATCGACTCTCCAGCGCGTTTACGGAGTGGATGATGGGCGTTCCCAAGGGCTGGATCACCGGTGTCGGGCTGACTCGCAACGAGGAACTAAAGGCTTGCGGAAATAATGTCGTGCCGAAGCAAGCGGAATTGGCGCTCAAAATGTTGCTTGACGATGTTCTGGTAGAATTGAAAGACCCCAGCGATGGCGCGAACCACCCTGGGGCATGAGCAGACTGAGAAGGAGTCCACTATGGATAATTCTATCCAAAAAACTACCCTTTACCGCTACTTCGATAGCGAAGGTCGATTGCTTTATGTTGGCATTACCGGCGATAACACCAAGCGACAATCTCAGCATCGGCGTAACTCGTTCTGGTTTGGTGAAATAGCATCAGCAAAATTTGAACATTTTGATACTAGACGAGATGCTGCTCAGGCAGAAGTTCTCGCGATCAAAAATGAAAAACCCTTGCACAACACACAGCACCTCAACTCTAAGAAAGTGGAGTGGAATCCGGTGCAAATCGTAGCCAAATGGCATTTAGTTAGCCTGATGGCGGGCATGGACATAAACAAAAAACCAATCGAGATTGACGACAACCATGCGAATTACAAATCAGCACTCGACAACTTTGACACCAAAAGCGACATTTTTTCGTTTGATGAATGTCTAGTTATGGAACTTGAGCATTTAGTTTGGCGTGAGGTTCAAGGCGAAATCGAGCTGCCGAATCTGGATGCATGCGAAGCTTGCCAGGCTTTGTTCAGTTCAGATTGGTATCAAAATACGCTTATTGACATTGACAGAAAGTCCTATTTTACAAGTAAGGCGGTGGCAAATGCCACTTATTAGAGGGCATCACACTTTTGACGACCAGTTCGTTCAAATTCCCAACGCTTGGATGCGTGATAACCGCTTGAGCCTGAAAGCTCGCGGTCTATTAGCGCAGATCATGACTCATCGCGAGGACTGGTCGCTCTCAATCAACCGGCTGGCTCAGGATAACGGCGAAGGTAAACACGCGATCCGAGCAGCCATCGCAGAACTAGAGCAATTTGGGTATCTGGTTAGGGATCAGGTCAATGACAAGCGGTTTGGCGAGGCACTTTGGGTTACTAGCGACCCATTCGATAATCCGTTGTCGGAAAAGCCGTTGTCGGAAATTCCGTTGTCGGAAAATCAAACCACTAAGAATAACACTTCATTAGAAGAACACTTAGAAGAAGAACACTCTAAGAACACTAAGGCTAAAGAGCTTTTTGAGGAATTTTGGAAAGAGTATCCTCGCAAAGTTGACCGAGCCAAAGCACTCAGAGCGTTCAAATCGGCACTTACGCGATCTAGTTTTGAGCAGATACTCGCTGGCGCTATTGCTTATCGCAACGACACTAACCGCAAATCAGAGTTCACGAAGTATCCGGCGACCTGGCTAAATGCCGATGCCTGGGAAAACGAGATAGCACCGTCACCAGACTCTGAAGCAGCCGAGCGAGCCAGACTTCGGCGCGAGAAGGAACGCGAGCGAACCGAAGAATACTTGGCGCAGATTCGCGAAAGCGAAAAGAACAGCTCGACCCTCACCTGCAAACATGGCAAGACGATAGCCTTATGCCTACCATGCTCGAAGGAAATAAATGCCTAGCCAAACATGTTCGCGATGCGGTTATGTATTTGAGGTCAACGCCTCACGCATCAACCATGAAAACTGCGAATCCTGCCGCGCTCGCAAAGTCCAGAAAGTCAGCGAGTGTATCGTCTGGCATGGCATGTTCGCTGCCGACATGGTGACACCAATACACGATGACGGTTCGGAGGTGTTGCCAGGAAAAAGACGGTGCGGTAAGTTAGACTGCGTAAGACCTGATCACATAGCAAAGGGGTAACAATGGCAACAATCGAAATTGAGAACGCAACCGTAGTCCGAATTATTGAGGGTTATGGTTTTGAGGTCGCTGAGACCGTCATGATCAAGGGTGAGGAACGCAAGTCCTATTTCACCGTCTGGAACAAGGCTGTAAAAGTAGCAGTCGGTGACATCGTGACTGTATCTGGTGACTATTCAGCGAAGGTGGACAGCTACACCGGCAGAGACAATCAGCCACGCAACAAGGTATCTGTTAGCGTCAACAACGCGGAAGTAATGACATCTGGCGAGGATTTGCCATTCTAAAAAACCCAGGCGGTGCGCTAACACCCCTGGGCATGGTCAGACTAAGAAGGAGTCCAACATGGAACAGTCTAGTTACTGCAAATGGTGCAGTCAAACAAAGTTGCAAAGTAGTTTCGTTTACAACAAAACTAAGTGCGATGATTGCCATCGTGAATACCAGCGTAATTACCAAAGGCTTTGGAAGCAAAAAAATGCTGACACAATCAGACAACGCAATCGCGAGCTGTATCAAGAAAACAGACTAGAAATTAGGCGCAGAAAAAGAGCCGAGTATTACCAAAATAGAGATTGGAACATTCAGCGTAAATTAGATTGGCAAAAGAAAAACCCAGAACTGGCTCGGCTTGCAACTCAAAGGCGTAGAGCAAAGAAGCTTGACAATGGTGTTTTTGAAGTAACCAAATCTGACATAAATCGTCTATTGCGGAATGAGTGTTTTTATTGTCAATCAAAAACTGCAAAAATGACTGTGGATCATGTTATGCCAATTGCTAAAGGCGGGACTCATTCAATTGGAAACATTGTGGCCGCTTGCGTGGATTGCAACTTAAGTAAAAATTCTAAGACTGTCATGGAATGGCGTATGCACAAGATTAGACTTGGTATGTGATAACTATTAGAGTTTTTGGCGACCCTGCACCGCAAGGCAGTAAGAATGTCTACAACGGCAGGGTAGTCGAAAGCAACGCCAAGCGACTAAAGCCTTGGCGAGCCGCAATAGCAGAGGCGACTCACAACCTACTTAGCGAAGAACATTCTCTGCTGCTAGGGCCGGTGAGGGTAGAGATAGACTTCTACCTTCCTCGGCCGTCTAGCATCAAGAAAGCAAAGCGCGCACTCCCGATCGTGCCACCGGATGTAGACAAGCTGGCGCGAGCAGTCCTCGATGGGCTAGGGCAGGGACTGAACGGCAAGTCAGGCGATGGAATGCTCTGGGGTGACGATTCGCAGGTCATTGAGCTAGTCGCCAGTAAGTTCTACGCAGACGACATCGAACCAGGCGCAACGATACGCGTAATCGCGTTATAAAACCGTTATAAAAAACTTTGCAAATGTAGTTGACATTCTGATTTCGAAACGAGTAACCTATAAGTGTTCAAAGGAAAGGGAAATCAAATGAACAAGGCAGAACTAGAGAAGAACCTAGAAATCCTATTGCGTCAGCGCAAGATGGGTTACAAGCTAGGAGTTCCACGCGATTTCATTCGTGCAATCAACCACCAGATCCGCACAACTCAGAACCAACTTGCAAGGGAGGTGCGCTAATGCTACTCGAGACTCTAATCATCGCCGCATGGTGCTACGCCGGATACAAGTTGGCAACACGAAAGGGAAACTAATGCCAAACACACGAACCCTTGACCCATCTACCTCACACCAGGCAGAGAAGTCAGTAACAGGACTAGCAGAGTCCTACCGAATCATCCTCGAGATGTTCCGCAACTATGGCCCAATGAATGACGAGACACTTATCAACTCATGGCCTCACTCTCGCAAGCCAGCCTCGCAGTCTGGCATCCGCTCGCGCCGATCCGAGCTCACCGCAACCGGTCTAATCGTTGACTCAGGTGAGCGCGTCAAGATGTCATCGGGTCGCAACTCAATCGTCTGGAAGCTCGCATGAGCAGGAAAGAAATGCGAAAGTCACTCGACCACGCCATAGATGCGCTAGAGATGATTGCCTTCAATGACGGCTTCGAGTCCGCGACCTGCGGGCTTGACGAACTATCCGACCAACTACACAACACCGGCGACACAATGGCAGCGGAGATTCTGCGTTGGGCCGCGAAAGAACTAAGGGGAGAAAATGCTTAGATGGATTGACAAGACCTGGCTACGGCTAGAGGACAAGCTAAAGGGCTTCAAGTATGGCTACAACGCCATCTACGCTTACTCAGTAGCTGAGGAATCGAAAGTGTCATGGGATGAGGGCTTTGACAACGGCATCGTGTCATCTCGCAAGGCTGTCATCAACAAGCTTGAGAACATGAACCCAAAGCTGTCTAACCCAGAGTTCCAGCTTGGCTATGACCACGCTGTTGCGATCGTGAAGGGTGAAATCTAATGGTAATGAAGATAACAGTCTGGGAGTTACCTTCATGCGTGCAGTGTATGCAGACTAAGCGTGAGTTGGACAAGCGTGGCATCATCTACACCGCTCGCAAGCTAACCCCGAAGGCTGCCGACAAGTTCTTAGCTATGGGATTTACCGCTGCACCAATCATCGAAACAGATGCAAAGAGATGGTCTGGCTTTCGACTGGACAAAATCAAGTCGCTAGAGCATCACCTCAAGACCGAGCGTATGCGTGGTATCAGCGTTCCGCTAGAGCCTATGAAGCAAGTAGCAGATGAGGTTGACGATGAGTGACCTTGAGAAACTCTACGAACACTCAGTCAAAGAGGTTCGTGATGCTCTAAACCAAATCGCCACGATTGCCTATGATGCTGGCAGGGCTGATGAAAACGCAGACATCATGAACTATCTCAAGGGTCAGGCTGACAAGCTTGAAGCAAAGCGGTCAGAACCTGACATGGACATCAAAATCTTCACGATCCGCAGAATTGTAGAACACCTGGAACTGAAGGGGGCAGGCAATGAGTAATCTCGCACGAACGCACGAAAACGGCCTGATTTTGGCAAAAGCGTACCGAATTTGGTACGGAATTGGCACGAACGCACGAAAAGGAGAGCAAAAGTGAGCAGAGAAGAAGCTATGAAAGCTTTTATTGAATCTGGCATGGAGCTACGCCGAGATGACATCGAGCTAGGCAGAAAGCTAGAGCGTGAGCGCATTATCAAGCTGCTACAAGGCACAGACCTACTCAAGACCATTGAAAGTGGCGCATTCGTGAACTATGCCGATACTGCCATAGAGCTAATCAAAGGAGAGCAGAAGTGACCTTACCAAAAGACATACTCCCACAAGTAACTGCTGGTGAGCTAGATGCTTTCAGCACTATTGGCGGAGAGGAAAGACTCATCGCTTTCGTCAATCGCTTTCGTGAGCTAGAGCGTGAGCGCATTATCAAGCTGCTAGAAGATGAATGTTCAAGCGATTGGCCAAAAGTAATTGAAATGCCGCTAGGCAATCTAATCGCACTAATCAGAGAAGAGTAGAAGTGAGCAAGGAAAGACCCATTGACCCAGAGCTGGAAGCTTGGATGATTGCCAAAGCCGAACGCATGTCGAGACTTTACCCCGAACTCAAGGGTTCTGGTTTGCGACCAACCTTCGTTGCTTTCGATGAGGACAAAGGAGAGCAGAAGTGAGGGATAAAGATTTCTGGCTAATGATGACCATTATCAGCAGCATCTCACTCGGAGCCGTAACAGTGCTTCTAGTCATACAAACAATTGCACTATTTGGAGGAGCAAAGTGAGCGACAAAGGCTGGCTTTGTATCGTTTGCGGTCACTACATTCATGAACAGAGTCCAAACGAACTAGCCTTAGAAGGCGGTATGGCGCATAAATACTGCCTAGAGGCTGAAAAGGTGGGAGCAGCAGATGAGCGTGAACGCATTATCGAGCTGCTAGAAGGCACAGACCTACTCAAGACCATTGAAAGTGGCGCATTCGTGAACTATGCCGATACTGCCATAGAACTAATCAAAGGAGAGCAGAAGTGAGCGACATCAACGAAGTAATTACCCATAGCATAAATAGAGCTTTCAACGCTGGAGTTGAGACTGGAATCATCAAAGAGCAGAATCGAATCCTTGAAATTGCTCACAAGATTACGTTTGAGAACTGGAAAGGTCACGACCTTATCAGCCTTCAAGACCTAGAGGAATACGTAAATGAACAGAAGTAAAGTAACTATGAACTTTTTGCAGGCTGCTGGGCTACTTAGAGCAGACCTAGTGTGGTCCCCTGATTTCAACGCAATTCGCAAACCACTGGCTGAATACCTGACGGTAAAAAGCTCGCTTGGTGAGGCGAATCATCCGGCTTTAGTTGAGATTGTCGCTAGGCTTTTAGATGACGAGAACGATTTGAGTATCTAATGCTAGAAGATCTAAGACCGCCAAAGCGGAAAGCTACCTGCAAAGTAGCGACCGTAGCGCAAGGGCTAAGCGACAAGGATAGAGAAATCCTGTTAGCCGCAGTAGCGGATTCAGTCAACTGGAAAATCAAACCGCTAGAAACAGAGCTAAAGAAGAGAGGGCTAATGATTAGCGATACCCCTTTGATGGCGCATCGAGCGCAGAACTGCAGTTGCTTTAGAGATGCTTGAGAATCTGAAGCCTGCGGAGAAGGTGACATCTCCACCGAACTTCCGTCCCGGTATCGAGTTCGACGGCACCGAAGGCGTCGCAACTACCCCGGGTTGTACCGAGGCACCTAACTTCGATCAGTTTCTACTTGACGCAGGATTCGACCCTGCAGAGATAGAGATTGTCGGTACGCCTCGCACATCACGCTGGCAGAGGTACGACGGTGACTGGCTAACTAGCTACCGCTTCAGCTTCCGGAAGCGTACCAATTTAGGTACGGATTTGCCAACGCTGTACGCCAATGCCAAAAAGTCGGTCAAGCTACAGAAGATAGAGAACCCCGAGGACCGCTGCCTAGTGGTCATGTGGTCAGACCTGCAGGTAGGAAAGGTAGATTACCGAGGCAACTCTCAGAGTCTTATCGAGCGAGTAGAGCTGATGAAGTCACGCCTGCTAACGCTTATCAAGAAGGAAAAGCCAAGCAAGGTAATCTTCGCAGACCTAGGTGACACTGTAGAGAACTTTAGTAACGCCGCAGACATGGCCCAGCTACAGAGCAACGACCTATCCATCATGGAGCAGGTAGATCTCGCTACCACGCTGGCATGGGACGTCCTACGCACTATCGCTACCAAGGTGCCAGAAGTAACCTACGCCTCAGTCGGATCCAATCACTGCCAATGGCGTGTAGGCAAGCAGGTAGTAGGCAAGCCATCGGATGACTGGGGCATCTTCATCGGACGTCAGTTAGCTAGGCTTAGCCAAGAGCTAGGGCTGGGCATTCGGTTTGTAGAGCCACAGCCCCATGACGAGTCATTGGCCCTCGACGTGTTCGGGGACGGATTCCACATCCTCGGCATCGTGCATGGACATCAGGCAAAGCGACCAGATGCTATGGCAACATGGTGGAGGGGGCAGGCATTCGGTCGTCAGCCAGTTTCGGACGCATCACTGCTAATCCACGGACACTGGCACCACCTACGAGTAACTGAGATGGGGTCAACTCCACGCGGCACATCTCGATTCCTAGTCATGGCACCCACGATGGATAACGGCTCTGGCTGGTGGCGTAAGGTCACTGGTGAGGACTCAGTACCGGGCTTGGGTGTGTTGATGCTAGAAAAGGGCGTGGACTTCACGGGAACGGTGTACAAGCTGTGATCAATGACGGAATGATGTCTAGCGAGCTGCCGAACTGGGGGACTCCACAGGACCTATTCGACAGACTAAACGAGCAACATGGATTTACGCTTGACGTTTGCGCGGAAGAGTGGAGTGCTAAGTGCGATAAGTACTTCACAAAGGAAACCGACGGCTTGGCTCAAAACTGGTCGGGGGACGTGTGCTTTATGAATCCGCCATATGGTCGAGAGATCAAGCAGTGGATGGAAAAGGCTGTAAAGGAATGGAAAGCCGGTGCAAAGGTTGTATGCCTTGTCCCAGCCAGAACAGACACCGCATGGTGGCATGACTACGCAATGCAGGGCGAGATTGAGTTTTTGCGCGGGCGTATCAAGTTCGTACATCCGGACGGTGGCAAGAGCCAGTCAGCCCCATCCCCTAGCGCGATTGTGAGGTTTATGTAATGCCAACCTATGTATACGAGTGTGAGTGTGGGCAGATCTTTGACGTTGTCCACAGCATCCACGACGATCCAGACGTCGAATGCGACAACTGCGGGGGGACTATGTCTCGCAAACCGCAGGGGGCCTTTACGCAATTCAAAGGCTCAGGTTTCTACTCGACAGACAAAAATAAATAGTGACACAATTTGACACAATGAGAAACTATGTGCAACAATGTATGGGACGGCAGATAAAAGGGCTTCTCTCTCTTGGCCCGCTTGTAATCTGATTCGTTGTTGTTCCTCTCTCTCAATAGGTGAGGCCCGGAGACTTTCCCCTTTCAATCTCCGGGCTTTACTATTTTCCTGCCAGATAGCTAGAATTCAGTTGAAATGAAATTTAAGAAACCCTGCCTAGACTGCGGCGCACTTAGCTACGAGTCACGCTGTGAAATCCACACACGCCGTGTAATGCAGCTCAGAGACATCAAGAGGGCAGAAAAGAAGCGCACGCTATATAACAGCGAGTACCGCAAGCAAGCGGCGTACGTGCGAGCCACGGCCATCACCTGCCACCTGTGCGGAGATGGGGCCAGACTCGATGACCCATGGCAGGCAGATCACATCATCGCCGGAGACCCTGCATCACCTTTAGCTGCAGCGCATCGGAGTTGTAATGCCAAGCGCGGAGACAAGCCGCTCGAAGGCTGACTGGCAGAGTAAAAATTCGGTTCGATTCAATTTTTCCAAAAATTCAGTTAAATCGATTTTTTATAGCGCGTGCGGGCGCGGGCGCGCGTGGGTAAGCCGTTTATAACGTTTTCATAACGTTGCTTGACACGCTTGACACGATCTTCCGCGGCGTGCGATTATGGATGAGCCGGACGGGAAAGCCGGCCCTAACGAAAGAGAGAAAAATGAGCAACGTAACTATTAGCCGCAAAGCCGCCGAGGTGGCCCTACGTAACCTTTGGGAGCATTACCAAGAGGTTTACGTACTAGATGCCGAAACACGTGCCGGTATCGCGGCCCTAGACGAATTCGTACGCGCACTAGACGCCGAGAAACTAATGGTCGAATGGGAACATGAGCGCGAGGCCGAGTACCGCGAGATGATGGCAGCCTATGAGGCCCGCAAGGCACCGGGAGAGGTGAACTAATGGCCGACGTAATTTGGACTGCAGATCTAGAGCGAATCGCTGAAGAACTAGGACTAGATCACCCGGATTTTGACAGACTGCAGAGTTATGTCACGCTAGTCCGCACTTACCCTATGGATAGCGCAACGCCGGACGATTACATTCGTGAGAACCTTGAAAAGTGGATCGAATGGGAAACCCAAAGTTATTACGGCGAACACGAATCACCGGCCGATTTTGTTCGTTATTACGTTGAAAACTATTGCGAACTAGGCAACACACCTAACTGGCTTGCTATTGATTATCAGCACACTTGGGATAGTGCTTTGCGGCATGATTTTCATTTTGAAAGCATCGCCGAAAATCTTGGCTATGTTTGGGCGGAGGTGTACTAATGGAAACGCTAGAGATCAACGAAAACCTACGCTATCGAATTGAGTACGACACAACGCCGTTTGATTACCTAACCGATTGGGACGTGGACGCTTGGGGAATGTTTACCCTACGTTGTGCCGATAGGTTACGCCGGCTTGATTTAGACACGTTTGGAATACATAGCCGCGTATGGCAAGCCTTAGATTGGACGTATTGGGACGATTATAGGCAAGTGATAAGTAAGATCATTAGTCGCGCCGGGTACAACTATGAGTTTCTAACGCTACGCGGCTACGGCCAGAGCGATTGGCACGACGTTATCGTTTATTGGGACCCTAAAGTCATAACGGATACAACCGGCCTATGGGACGAACTCAGAGGCTGGTACCGCGGGGACGTATACAACGTTTACCTCGAGCAACGGACCGAATATAAAAGCAACGACGGCCGTTCTATCTATGAATGGGACATTCTTGACTGTATTGGCGGCGTTATCTTCCATGACTCATATGAGTTCAACATGGACAACTGTAAAGAACTATTAGGTTACGCATTACCGAAAGCGGCATAGGGGGCATATATGGACATGTTTACAATTATTGGGCCAGACGGTGAGAGCGACTTGGTTTACGCCGACGATATGGGCGCGGCTTACGAAATAGCCCGTGGAGATTTCCGGTGGTGTCGTATTGTGTTCGATCTGCGCCGCTTCGCCAGACGGGTCCATGCTCGGCTTCTCCCCTTGCATCATCATCGCCACCGACTCCGGCGTGATCAGTGCGTCGATCAGCGGACCGACCAGGGCGATGGCGAACACCGCGCCCGCACCGGCGAACGGGTTGTCCTCAGGTGCGTTCTCGGCTTCGGACATCAATTTCGCCGAAATCGACGCCTTCAGGTTTTCCTTCAGCGCCGGAAAATCGA
>OGVT01000059.1_pt1 | contig 12314 bp, 27 predicted proteins | sample 1575831 | NCBI WGS metagenome assembly OGVT01 (sample SAMN07581542, study PRJEB24739) | freshwater metagenome | place: Singapore | collected 2015-04
TCTTAACACTCTTTCCCTACACGACGCTCTTCCGATCTGTTTCCCAGTCACGATACGCCAACCGAATTTTTTGTTTTTCTGAATCTGTCAGAAATTTTCTCTTAAGGCCTCGAACCGAATTTTTAGATTGGCTTATTTCCTCGATCGATGTTGCAACTGCGATGTGCTGGTGCTAGAGGTGAGTGTCTGTCGCCTGGGATCAAGTGATCTGCTTGCCAAGGGTCATACGGTCTATAGCCTTCTTTGCAGATGTGGCAGATAACTGCGCTGTCTCGTATGAGTTTGGCTCGTTTGCGGTAATCACCGAAATACTGTCCTGTGGCTCGCTTGCGGGCGGCTTTAGCGATGTTTTCTTTTCGGTTCTTGATGAGCCTGTGCTCTTCGCAGCGGTTGCCGAGGCGTGACAGTGCGCCACACTCTATGCATGGCTGTCTGAATGAGTATCCCTTCAAGGTTTGAACCGAATCCTAGCTATTTGTCTGTGCTGTAAAAGCCAGAGCCTTTGAAGGTAATGCTGGGGGCGGAGAGTTTCTTTTTCATGCTCTCGTTGCAACTCTCGCAAACCACTTCTGATTCATCATGGATGCTGCGGAAGATTTCCTGGGAGGCTCCGCATTCACATTCGTAGCTATAGGTAGGCATACGTGCCCCCCCATAAATTGTTGTTTGTGTTTTTCATAGCTTTCCTCACTAGGGGTGCCCCCCCCTATAAACGAATTACTGCTCCGAGATAAGGCTCGTTCTTACCTAGCTCGATAGCGCCGATACCTGTAGCGCTGTCCATGCCAGACGTCCTGCGAAACCAGTCGGATCCTGCGTCGCTGGTCGGCATCTGCACCCAATACTTTGAGCCGATGACTTCGCCGTTGATGCGGTATTGTCCAAGCTCTTGCACACGTAGATGGTGGAAGTGACCGGACAGCATTAGCGATACTGGCTCAGCCCACTGTGAGCCGAACTGCTGGTTAGCCCAGTAAGCAGGCATACCTTCAGGGCGCTTGATCTGGTGACCGTGCACGACGCCTACGGTGTGAATGCCATACTGGAAGGCGAACCCCTCATCTTCTGGCTGTGGGATCAAGAACTCGGTGTCTAATCCCGTTTCAACCGAAAGTCTGCGTAGCTGCTTTAGCACCATGATGCCCCAGTCATCGTTGCCTGGGCGACCGATGGCCTGACGGTGCGATCTGACCTGGCAGTGGTTAGATGCGATTGAGCCATAGGTCACAGGTGCGTACTTGCTCGCCCGCTTCACGATTTCCCACATCAGGTCGATACCCAGTCCTACTTGGTCTGGAACCGAAAGGTCGTTTGTGGCTATCTGCTGCTGATCTGCCGTGTTCGAGATTGACTCAATCAGGTCACCCATGTCCATGATGTAGATGCGCTCGTACTTGTTGCGCTTCATCAACTCTTCAGCACGGTCGTATGACTTCAGAACACGTTCAATAAGCTCTGCTGTTCCACCACGGCTTCCGGTCTTACCTATCTGGAAGTCTGCTGGGGCGATGATGAGTGCACGATCAGTTGGCTTTGGGCGGGTAACTTTGACGTGCTTTTTCTTTACGTCTGCAAACAGCTTTGGCAAATCCGTACCATTTTCGGTACGCTTTCGGAAACTGAAGCGGTAGCTGGTTAGCCAGTCGCCGTCATACTTCTGCCACTGTGAGGTGCGAGGACTGCCGACAATCTCGTATTCCTCTGGCGGGAAGCCACGATCACGTAGGAACTCATCGAAGTTAGGCTGGAATGGCAAGCCCTCAGTTGTGGCTGTGCCCTCAAAGCCGTCAAACTCTACGCCTGGGCGGAAGTTAGTAGGAGCCGCTACTCTCTCGGCTGGCTGTAGATTCTCAAGCATCTCTGAAGCAACTGCAATTCTTGAATCGGTGAGCGATTAGTGGAGTATCGCTGATGTTCACCCCACGCTTCTTTAGCTCAAGCTCTAGGGTTCGCAGTTTCCAGTTTGCCGTGTCTGCCACGGCGTTTAGCAGGATAGTTGCGTCAGTCTCGCTCAGCTCCGATGCAACGGTAGCGACTTTGCAAGGCGCTTTTCGCACGGGTGGCTTTAGATCTTCTAGCATTACACACTCAAATCGTTTTCTTCAAATAGCAGTCTATTGACTAACTCGATCAAAGCTGGGTGATTTGCGGAGCCAAGTGCCGACTTGGTGCGGAGATAGTCAGCCAATGGCTTGCGGATGGTGTTGAAGTCCGGTGACCAAACCAGGTCTGCCGATAGAAGCCCTGCGGCTTGTAGGAAGTCTTTTGTGACTTTATCTCTGCTCATTTACATACTCCAGTAGGTCTTGAAGGCTGATTAGATCGTGGCCCTTCCAGTTCTCGAAGGTGATTTTGTGCGCAATTCCTAAGATGCGGTTGCGCTCTAATGCTTGTCCGGCTTCCTTGCCAGCGTTGAAAGCTCTGTTCATGCTTTCGGTGATGATTTCGTTGATGTCACTCACTTCTGCTCTCCTTCTTCCTGTTCAAGTGCGTCTAGCTGGATTGCATAAATAAGTGCCTCGGTAATTAGTAGTGCTGACCTTTTGTCAACTTTTATACCCATAGCGGCAATCCAATGTGGTTTTCCATTCACAGCGAGGGCATACCGCTGCCTCATCAGCTCAATAATGCGTTCTCGCTCTAGCTTTCTGCCTAGCTCAATGTCATCTCGGCGTAGCTCCATGCCAGATTCAATAAAAGCTTTCATGGCTTCTTCTCTGCTCACTTCTGCTCTCCTTTTCGTGCGTTCGTGCTAAAAACAGCCAAATCGGGACTTAGACTGCGGCTTTTTGCGGGATTTTCGTGCGTTCGTGCGTATTCCTCGTCAAATGCAGCGATGTCCCATTCTTCATGGGTGTCGTTGTGTTTGATCACCATGACTCTCCTGCCTGCATCGTAGTAAGCGGCAAAGGTAGAAACTCCGTATTCAAGTCCTTCTGGCTTTATTTGAGTTCTAATCATCTTCCCTCGATGCTCGATAGCCAAGATCTTTAGCGCAAGTGTCGCAGAGTGTCCTGCGCCAGCCATACTCGCTGAACTTTAGCCCTACTGTCTTGTCATACTCGATCCCACGCTCGGAGTATCCTACTAATGAGCAGTTACCGCATAGCTCGCATGTGTGAGCTGACATGTCCTCGGCGTATCTGATTGCATCGTGCATCAGCAGAACCGCAACATTCTTAGTTTTCCCACCTTCGCCAAGGTAGAAACGCAGGGTCGCAAACTTTTCTTTGACCTGCGAAATCGTGTATTTGGGGTCTAGGAATACGAGCTTCTCGTGCAATTCCTCAAGAATCCAGTCCCAACCATCGCTACATTCAATGTATCCGCCCGGTCTGTCAAAGCGCTTTTCGAGCTTCGTGCGAATGTCACTCATCTTGATACCTCTTCCCACTTGGAAATCCATAACCGTCTATGCCTAGTCCGGTGCCTTTCAAGTCGCCAATTTGTGTCACTTCACCGAGCAGTTTGTTTACTGCCTCGATCATGGCGCTTGTACTTTTTTCGTCGTACAGAATGACCCCCATAAATGTTTTGTTTATGAGGCTTACAAACTCGACCTGCATTACGGTTTGCGCCCACTTGTAAATCTTTTCTTCACGTGTCATTCGTCCACCTCATCCGCCACTTGCTTCATAGGCTCAAGCGGGACATTCTCGCCACGCATACGCTCATGCTTTAGGTGATACTCAAGCGACTTGATCTTGTCCAGCCGGAAGCCAGACCAGCGCTTCTTGTCGGTCTCGATGATCGGTGCAGCAGTGAAGCCCATAGCCAAGAACTTATCTGCAGCCTTCGGGGTTAGCTTGCGAGTGGTGTAGATGATGCCACGCTTGTCGAACTCACGCTTGGTTTGCATACATTGAACGCAGTTCGGCAACTCCCAAACAGTTATCTTGACCAAGGTTGCTCTCCTTTGATTAGTGCTTCAATCAACTTGCTCTTATTCTGGGAGAAGTCGTCATCGTAGCGATACCAATTATTGTCATCGTATTCATCATTTATCTTGGAGAGTAGCTCTTCCTGCGTTCCCCAGTAGATGCTTTGAATAACGCTGTGCAGCAATTCTCTGTATTCCTTATTGGAATTACACGCCTCAAGCGCATCGCAACCTGAACATGAGCCATAGCCAATCACAACAAAGCCAAGAGTGTCGTCTTCTTTTAGAATGGCGGCGTAGTCGCCTTGATAGCTTCCAAAGGTCACCCACGCAAGGATTTCAAATCCTAAGGACTTCAATCCTTCTTCATAAGTTGGTGGGTAGTAGCTCACTTCTGCTCTCCCTTGTCCTCATCAAAAGCAACAAAAGTCGGTTGCAAACCAGAACCTTGAAGTTCGGGGTAAAGTTTGGCCATGCGCTCGGCTTTGGCAATCATCCAAGCTTCTAGCTCTTGGTCAATAGGTCTTTTGTCGCTCATCAGATGTCACCCTTCACGATAGCTACAGCGTGGTCGTAGCCAAGCTGGAACTCTGGGTTAGATAGCTTGGGGTTCATGTTCTCTAGCTTGTTGATTACAGCCTTGCGAGATGACACGATGCCGTTGTCAAAGCCCTCATCCCATGAGATTTTGGATTCCTCAGCTACCGAGTAGGCGTAGATGGCGTTGTAGCCATACTTAAAGCCCTTGAGCTTGTCCTCTAGCCGTAGCCAGGTCTTGTCAATCCATCTAAGCAATGTTCTCTCCTCGCAGTTCCTTAGCTGCCCACCGGATAACTTCTGCTCGCTCGGTGTCGCCGTCGTTGTGTAGGGCATTAGAGATCTCATCTAGCGCATTGATGGCAGCCTCAAAGCCTTCGTTGAAACTAGCCATTTCGAGCTTGTCTAGCTCGTGTTCAAGTGATCGTCTGATTGACGTAGTTAGTTCACTCATGTTTGTCTCCTCTCGACTCTCTGAGTTTATTGAGAGGGACTGACAGGTGTCAAGTTCGTGTTTGTAAAAGTTATACTTCTGTTATTTTTATTTCTGCCCCAGGTGCACGATCATCTGCGTAGAACTTGCGAGCGATGATCTCGACAATTTGACTGTCATCTCCCCAGATAACGCCTGACTGACCGATACCGTCACCAACTGCCCGCACCAGCTTGTCGCAGTCTGGGGGCACAATCGGGAATGGGCGCTTTGAGATGCTCACTGTCTTTGGGCGAGTCACATAGAAGTCGACTTCGAGCCTGACAGGGCCAAGAATGATGTTTTGTTGTGCGTAGGCTTGACAAGCCTCTGCGATGGCTTTGCGCCACTTCTTTAGGCGCTCGCCTTGAGCCTCTACGAGTCTGCCCCGAAAGACCCGTTTAGAGCCTTGCGGGGCAGGTTCGCCGTAGACGTCGAGGTGAATCATCAGAATGGAATGTCGCTCACATCAAATTGAGCGTTGGTCTCGAAGGTCTCGACCTCTTTAGGCCATACCTTGTATCGAACACCAATCGAGCCGTCCTTCTTCTCGTAGGTTGATACCTTGACGTTTCCGGAGACTGCTACTCGCAGCCCCTTCTTCGCCTCCAGTAGCCAAGCGAACTCAGATGCTGGATCGATGCTTAGGTCTAGGTAGTCACGGCTAGTGGTTTCCCACTGACCGAGGTCGTTCTTCTGGCGGTTAGCGTGAGAAACGGTTACGACGGATCCCCAAGAGAAAGTCTTTACTTCCTCTACAAATCCGGTGAAGCTTACAAGCAGTGCCATGTTTTCCTCTCAGACAATGTGTGTAGGTTGTGATCTCTTCTAAACACTATCAGAAACTTATTAGATTTCGCAAGATTGCACTGTTTGCAAAGCGGCTGTAAGTTTCCAATGGAATGTCGTCCGCCCTTTGAAATTGGAACTATGTGATCTATCTGTATTTCATCATTACTTCCACATACAAAACATGGTGACTTGTACAACTTTTGTAGCTCTTTTGTTGTCACTAAGAACTTTTGATTTTTAATAAGCGTACGCCGTTCGTGATTGCGATTTTTTACTTTCTCAGGATTTCTAATAGCCCATTGTTTGTACGATTGACGCTTTTTCTGGCGATTAGACTTGCTCCAAGCTGATGATTGCTCCGCTTGTTTTCTTTTCTGTTCGTAGGTCAAAGATTTTATTTTTCCACTTGATCGCAAATCCTTATGATAATTTGAAACGCAAACCAGGCATTTAGAGCCTTTGCCGGATTTCAATCTATAGTCATTTACGAATTCACTAAGTGGCTTTACTAGCAGGCACTTTGAACAAGTTTTCATAGTATGTGCTGAGGATTTACGCAATCATTATTTTGACAAATTCTTGATCCTGGCAGAAATGCATCTCCATTTTCATCTACTGGCGTGACAAAATCTGGAGCGAATTTTCCGTGCCACGGAAAGCAGACTGAATCGCCGTTTCTGACGGTGACTGCTCGACGGGTACGGCAGTCTGAGCACAGCACCCTGTCCTTGCTCCGCTTCTTGGTGACGTCCCATGAGAAGCCACAGCGGTAGCAGGTTTCACGTTCCCACATGGCTCTACGCTATCAGACGAGCTTGAGCAGCATAGCTTTGTCAACTGACACCTCCACAAATCGTTCGTTGCGTGTGTAAATCGTGTCTTTCTTGATGATAGGGCTAGTAGCGAAGGTTGGGCCATCGATTAGCAGGGCATACGTCCAGTCGTGATTCAGCATGATGAAGTGCACGTTGTCTGGATGTTGTGCGAACTTCAGCTTGCGAGCAGCGAAGTGCACGGTCTGGAATGGAAATCTCTTGCCCCTCCAGTTGTGCTTTACCTCCACTTCCAGCTCAAAGGTTCCACGCTCGTTCTCTACGATTAGGTCAATGCCGTACTGATCTGGGTTGACGTACACCAAGAAGCCGTAGCGCTCGGTGAAGTAAGTGATGACGAACTCTTTAGCTGCATCATCACGATCGTATAGCTCACGATCGAATGGCTTACTCACTGAGCTTCTTCGTACAGGGCAAGCACAGAGCGATGATCTTTCCGTGCTCACAGAGCGGAGCAGACTTAGCGGCATTGGCTTGTGCCTTCTGCTGATCTAGGAACGCCTTAGTAGCCTCACGCTCTTTCTCACGGCGGATACGTGCACGTTCGGCAGCTTCGTCGCTTGCGGTCGGCACTGCAGCATCCTCCCAGGCGTCCTCATTTAGCCAGGTAGCAGGTAGCTTGATGTAGCCACGAGCAACCCTGTCTGATCGCTTGTATGCCTCCACTCCAGCAAGTATGTCCTCAAACCGAGTCCTTGACAGTGCTGACCGGAATGCTTTGAATGCTGGCTTTTTACCTTCTCTTCTGGGATACACCTTCCAGAACTCATCAAATTGCTCACTCTGAACTGTTAGGTTCTTATTAGGTTCTCTATTAGGTTCTGGTGAAATGGGCTTCACCCCTGACTGACTCTGGATTTCACCCCTGACTGCACTAGATTTCACCCCTGTTCGATGGTTCATTGATCCATCACAATCAGCCGGACATTGGAGAGTAATAAAGTAGCGATTGGTCTTGTATTGCCCCTGACCAAGCCCGCCCTGTTCTTCAATAGCGAGTTCACCCAGGTTTACTAGCTCACGGATGATCTGCTGCACTCTACGCTCTGAGACGTGTGCGTATTTCGCAAGTGTCGCAATCGAGGGCCATGCACCTGCGTCTGAATGATGGTTTGCAATACCCCAAAGCACTAGTTTTGCAGTGCCTTCGGATTGAGAGTGATGTAGAACTACGGTTACTGCCTCAGCGCTCATTTGCTACTGCCTATCTTCGGCAGCTACAATGTAACCGCCGATACTATGCCTATCGGTTTTGTGCGTCAGGGGTTCCGTTCCCTGGCGCACTTCTATTTTACCGGAGTTGTTCACGGCGCTTCATTTCCTTGTAAGCCTCTCGTGCCGTGTGGTCTCTTGCGCCACCGACCCAGCGCCCAGCATCAAAGTAGAGCTTCTTTAGCTGTTCTAGCTTTATCTGTCTTTTGTGCTTCTCTTGCTGCACCTCTGCAAAGGTTGGCAAGGAGCGTTCGTTTAGCGTCTCGTCGGACTCTATAAGCAAAGCCCGCTCACGCATGTATTTAGCCAAATCGTCTGGCTTCATCTCTTCTCCATTCAGTTAGGAACTTAGCCCCTTTTGATAAATTACAACTTGCACATGCACCTGTCAAGTTGCCAATGCTATGCCTACCACCTCGACTAAGTGGAATGATGTGATCGATGTGCTCAGATTTTGCTCCGCAGTACAGACAAGGATTTTGCAAGAGCTTTATCAATTCCTCTTGGCTCACTATCCTTACATCAACTTGCGTTGTAAGTGCACGTCGTTTAGCGGAATGCCTACGAAACAACTCAGGATTCTTTTTCTGATACTCTCTGGCCCTCTTGCGTATTTGCTCTAAGTTTTCTAAACGATACGCCTTTGCACGAGCCGCTATTGCAAATTTATTGCGTTCTCTATACTCGGCAAGATAAATTGCTCGCTGCTCAGCGTTTGCTAAACGCCATTCACGATTCCATTTAGTACGTAAGCCTGGGTTTTTGTCATGATAAGTGCGGTTGTATTGTCTAGCTTTGTCGTAGTTTTGAGCAACCCACTGCTTCTGATACGCTCGCATACAAGATCGACATCTTGCGCCAGGCTTGCCATGCAGGTGACCGAAGTCTTTTGTCACTTTGATTTGACCGCACTTCGTGCAAGTCTTATACTGTTCCATAGTCAAGGTTCCTTCTTGGCTCATGCCCCAGGGTGGTTGCTGCCATCGCTGGGGTTTTCAAATCAAGTATAGGGGCGGATCTACAATTTCTAGCGTTCCATCGGCGTGAAGCCTGTGCCACGTTTTAGTGTTTGCGTTGAATACCGGACTTGCGAAGTCGTCCCAAGAACTTAGCTTCCAACCGAACTCTTTGGCTTGTTGGGACACTACTGCGTCTGATTCAACTAGCAGGTTCATAGAGCTACATAGCACAATTAGATTGTCTAGGCGATCGAGGCTTTTACCTCTGCCACCCATGCCACGGTTCTGCCTATGCTGAATTGAGATAGCTTCGATCTCATGACAGTGCCAGCACTGATTGTTGTCCCGTCGTAAGACTTTTTCTCTGATTGCTTTTGTTATTGCCACTACAGCTTCATTTCCGACTGAATCAGCTTGGCTTGTGTCGCAGACGCCATCAGAGCGCTCTCTATGGCCTTTATCTTCGTGCGTATGCGGTTTACCTTCGCCTTGGCGATGTCACGCTCTAGGCGAGCTTCTGAGGCTTCGAGACGAGCAAGAGCCTGACGATCTGCAACCGAACCCTGATTCCTGATGAATGCTTTGGCTTCGATAGTGTCGAGTTTGTGTTCGGCGTTAGCCAGCTCAATCTCGGCATCGTACAGAGCGTCAGAACCCTTACTGTTCTCTCGGGTAAGCTCAGCTATCTGTTGGGCTATTGCCAATACGTCCACTAAGCGCCTCTACCCTTTCTAGGTACTGAATCTTCCAGAACTCAGCTTGTAGTTCTAGCTCCGCCACTTCTGCGAGCTGGTTGTGCTGTTGGGCTTGCATCAGGTTCGCCACTGACTGCTGGTACGCCTCCTGTAGCTCCAGGATTGACGCTGCTAGTACCGTGTGTTGCATTAGCCCTGTCCTTGATGTAAGTGAGCACACCTTCCGGTGCATTCTTTGACTTCGCTTCAGCCCACAAAGCTCTGAGAGCGTCCTTGTCGGTAAGTTTATCCGCCTCTGCGATAAAGTCCTTCGATCCACGAACAACCTTCTCCATCTCCTCACGAGATGCTAAGGCGTTAGGCTCCTTGTTCATCGAGTAGCCAGCGACCATCAAGGCACGTCCAATCGATGAGGATTCACCATTCTCGAGAGCTGATGTGGCATTGGCACCGCCTGTGCCATCGACTTCAAAGGCGTAGCCAGTTGCCTTAGCTAAGCCATTCGCCTGGTCACCTGCACTCAGGTAAATCGTTGACTTGATTACCCAGCGAGTCTTACCAATCTCGCCATCGATGTTCGTTAGTTCAGTGACGATACGTCCGTCTGAATAGTCTTGGTGAAACTGAGCAAGTCGTTCTGCGACTGTGCTGTACTTCGAGAGATCAAATCTCATCTTCTTCTTCCTCTTCTTCGTATTCGGTTTCTTCGGTGAACTTCCAGCCATCCTTCATCCAGAAGGAGCCTTCTATGTCGCTCATGTACACACGTTCAACCTGCTTGTGTTCGTCGAGGACGATGCCTCGCACTTGTCCGGTGATCCAGGTGTCGTTCTTGATCAGCGTTACTGTGTCGCCCAAGAAAACTTGCATCACTTTCCCTTTCGGTTGATGATCAGGGCAGGGTATCCACCTCTGATCTGTCTTGAGGCTACCCGAATAGTAGGCTCGCCGTCAACTGTTACCGTTGCGTGTTTTGCGTAACCCATGGTATCCATCACAGCCGACTTGTAGCTGTTTAGTTCTTTCTGCGCCTCGTCAAAGCGCAGCTGTGCGTTCCATAGCCCGATGCCTAGCTCACCAATCTCTTCTTCACGATCCTCGATGAGCGGGTGCATCTGACGCACGACCTGATAGGTAGACTCCGAGCCGTCCCACTCAGGTGCTTTGCCATCCTGTAGTCCGTACCAGAACTGCATAGCACGATCACGCTGTACTGACTGCTGAAACTCGTCAGCCTCAATGACTGCCTCGAATGGCTCCATGCCACACAGAGCCACGATGTAAGCCTTCTTGAGTCCTAGGACGTCCATGTAGTGCTGCACTTGTGCGACGTAGTGCTCAGGGATGCTGTCCCACTGATAGCGAGCGGTCTTGACTTCTACGACTGCCCACTCGCCCGTCTCAGGATCGAATGCGAGTGCATCGACGTTGGCGTGAAGGATCGACAGGTTACGCATCCGAAAGGTTCCAGGACGGTGCAGGGTAAGGTTTGGGTGGTTCTCCTGAAACATCTGCAAGATAGGCTCTTCAAGAAGCTTGCCCAGACGAGTCGCTGTGTTACCTGTAAAGGTGTTCTCGATCTTGCCAGACTTCTTTGCCCAAAGTGCGTAGGCTGACTCCCATGGGTTTAGCCCCATGATTGTGCCAATCTCGCTTCCACCGATGCCCTGTGACCGAATCTCGTGCCATTCAGGGCTGTCATCTTCAAACTTTCCTAAGTACTCTGCGCCCTTGAAAAGTTTTGCCCAATCGTATTCCATACTGCCTCTTTTCTGTAATTGCCGATAGGCTACAACAGAGGTATGACATTTTGCGAATCGTAGAGAAAAAGTACATCGCTTTGCAGACAGCGATCATCAAAGAAGGTGGCGTTGTCTGTGAGAAATACCCGCAGGCTTTCTATCCTGAGGACTACGGCATTGTAACCGAGGCCATCAGGGAACTTGAATCAATCGCTATCAGGATCTGTAATCAATGTCCGGTGCAGAAGCTATGCCTGGACTATGCAATCACCGCTCGTGAGCCATACGGCATTTGGGGCGGGACTCTACCTTCTGACAGATAAGAGAGAAGGGCTGCCGCAAGGGGGAACGGTAGCCCTTCGAGAGAAGAGAGAAGCAACATGGAGATTGCCACACAGGAGAACCTGTGAGAGAAGTATTGCACAAGTTTCCGCAAGTTGTCAAATTTGCATTTGCAATAAACAAAGATTATGTTTCAGGTTATGAAACCTATACAGCTCTACATGAAACTTGCCAAGGCTATTGAAGAAGACCTCCCAAAAAGGATCCTGCTCCTGATATAAGTGTTCTTCCTAAAGCCTCTCCTGTAAAGCCGTGATCCATTACATTCATACCTAGTCCTATTGCCGATCCAACTAAAGGAATTTTCTTTAGTAAAGGCTTCGATGCTTTTATTGCCTGCTTACTTATTCTCCCTATAGACTTTAGTCCCCCTTTTAAACCTCCTTTTTTGAAAGCGGTTCCCATTCGTTTTAGGTTTTTTGCTAATCCGCCTCCTGAAGTCGATCCTGAAGAACCGTCTGAAGGTGAGGATCCACCTCCTCCACCCTGCATAGTAACTTCGATAGGATCACCAGCACGTCCTGAAGGTCGTGGAGAGAAGAAGTTTTTAGCCATACCTGCTAAGGAAGTTACCGCTCCTACGATTGATATACCTGCTGCGAGAAACCCCGCAACTCCTAATATCTTCTGTACTGTCTTATTAGTTAATAATTCACTTACTTTCTCTAGTAGTGAGCCTATCATAGTCATTGCCGGGGAAGCAATCATGGAACGAAGAGCATCTAAGGCTTTTTCTGTGTTTTTTCTTGCCTGGGTTTCGATGTCGTATTTTTGCTTGGCTGTGCTTAGCTCTTCTCCACTTAGTACTGCCTTCTCAAGCGCTTCTTGCTTTGTATCGTGACTGGGAAAC
>OGVT01000060.1_pt1 | contig 12297 bp, 3 predicted proteins | sample 1575831 | NCBI WGS metagenome assembly OGVT01 (sample SAMN07581542, study PRJEB24739) | freshwater metagenome | place: Singapore | collected 2015-04
ATAATCATATCCATTTTTAAACTCTTGCATTTTTTCAGACATTGTTGCAAGATTTTGTCTAACCTGATTAGCATCTGTACCTGAAACAGCCTGAAGTAATTCTTCATCATTCAATTTTTGCAAATCATCAAATCGTTGAATAAAAGTTTTATCCATACCTGATTCAAATACAGTATAGAACTGATTTGCCATTGAGCGCCACTTAGCATCATTAAATAGTTTTGCATCACCATTTTGTTCTGCCTCAGCCATAGTTTGCTGTAGTTCTTGTTGTTCTACAGCATTATTTAAATTGATATCAGAATACTTTAAAGGATTTTTATAGAATTCGTTCAGAATATTTACTTTCTCAGTAAGAGCTTTACGTGCTGCTTCTTTTTTATCTCCATAGGATTTATCTATAAGAGCCATACCTTTATCTTTAGCTCCAGTAACAACTCCACCAGCAACACTAGTTAAACCACCCATTAAGAATCCAGATGCAAATATCTCTAATCCTTCTCCACTAAATTGCTTAGCAACGTTAGTAGCAACAGAGTTATAAAAACCACCACGAGACTTATTATTAAATAAGTTTCTATAGTAATCTTTGTTAGCACCAGCAATTACTTCTTGAGCACTCTCTTGTAAACCTTCTGCAAAATTTGCACTTGTATAATTTAAAGCTAAAGCTCCATATGTACGTGGTTTAATTAAACCTTTTGCAGCATTGACTAAGTTCTTCTCTACTAACTGAAATCCTTCTTTAGTCATTATTGTTTTGAAGAATTTACCTTCTTCAATAGGAAGCATACGTCTTAAAGGACTAAAAGACTTAGTAAAGTTACCTAATACAATTTGGTTAGATAAGAAGATTGTAGGCATGTTACCCCAAAATGTACCCATTGCTGCAGATTTAGCAGTAGATTGAATTTTAGCAATTTCTTCTTCATCAGGTTCTCTTCCGTTTTTATCAACAAAATCTTGATAAAGAGTTTTGCGCATCTCATTTTCTACAGACCCTGCTTCAATAGCACTTTCATCATATGCTAATCTAACATTACGTATATCACGATACACTGCACCAAAACCTGTTGCAGTCTTAGCCATACCTCCTAAATTGTCTAACTTATTAAAGTTTGACAAAAAATCAAATGTTTCACCTGCGGCAGTCTTTGCAATATACTTACCTGCATTAACACCTCCTGTAACTAAAGAATTGTATACAGTTCTTGCTGTACCAACATCTCTCATTTTATCTAATGCACTAATGATCTTATTTGCTCTCTTAGTCCATTCAGCAATTGACAAAGATGCTTTACCTAGTCTTGCGACATTAGCAGCTGTTCTAGCTACTGCTAATTCTGAAGCAGCACCACCTGTAAGAAAAGTAGCCCCTGCTAAGACAGCTTCTTCTAATAAGATTTCACCCATGATACCAAAGGTATATCCAGAGTTTAGAAACAAGTTGTTAACAAAACCACCTGCACCACCTCTTGTAGAAGTACCAATAGCCATGGCCTCTTCCATTTTTCTAGCACCCTCTCTATCAGACATACCTCCATCTGACCATGGTAAAGCATTCACAAATGAATCCATAGTTAGGACTTTCCACTGACTATAAGCTCTTGCAAAATCATCAGTAAAAGAACTTGCTTTATTATAGATAGATTCATTATCTAAATATGGATTGAATCCTAGTTGCTTAAACTTAGGATGAGTATAATATCTTTCAAATTGATGGTGCTCCATGTCAGCACCAAAGGTTTGACTCTTACCTATGTTTAAGTTATTCTTAGTAGTAACTAAAGATTGTTGATATCCATTAGAAAGAATATCACTAAAGTTTTTAGACTGCCTTTCTTGTTTTGTAATAGGTGGATCTAACTCTACTTTAGTATCGGGACTACCAGGAAGGTATTTAGATAAATCAAGATTCTTTGGCGTTGGCATAACTATAATTATTTCAAGTCTTTTTTAAGAGTAGGTAAGATATTTTGCATCCATTCTGCACGTATTAGTTCAGGACTATTAGACACAGAATATTTATAAGGTCCTATAGGTTGCCAATTAGGAACACCATTACGATCAATACCTTGCATTATACTTCCGCGTATTTCGTATCCTTCATCTGTTTTTACCATCTTAAGTCTATGAATGTCATCATTATCTCCTGTCACTAAAGGAATTTCTTTTTTCCAATTCAATATTCTGTCCATTGAAGATAGTTTAGTACCATTATGTAAAGGGTTATCAGCAAATTCATCTTTAAGATAAATAGTAACTGCACCTCTATTGACACCTGCTCCCATAATACCAGGATACTGACCAGCTAATACTTTACTAACCTCTTTACCATATTTATTAAAAAAAGCAGGATCAGATAGATTAATGGTATATGCTTGCCATCCTTTTTTAGGTTCTGCATTGTAAGTAGCTGTCCACGTAGGTCTACCTGTTTTACCTTGTAGTTTAATGGCTTCCATAATAATAGTCTTAGTAAATTGCTCAGCTTCTGCACTACTACTACTAGGTATATTAGCACTTGGTCCACCCATAGAAAATATAGCACCTCCTTGAGCTAATGCGTTATAAGCATTCATTAAGTATTGTTGTTCATACATTACTGGTTTAGCTGTAGGATTAGAATAATCAATAAATGCATTAAGATTTTTAGTAACAAATGAACCAGTTCCTCTCAATTTAGTTTTAATATCCTCATTATCCATAGCTCTGTAATGAGCAATTTTCCAATCTCTTATGAATGCAGAATCTTCCCGTTTACCTTTAATCGATTTATATTCACCATATACTTGTTGTTTTCTTAGAGCTTCATAACCTTTATCCAATAACTTAGCACTAGTACCGATTTTAGGTAATAATTGTCCACCTGGAACATTAAGTCCTAACACTGTTTCACCTAAAGTAAGTTGAGCACCTGTAATAGCTCTTGTCATATCAGCGTACCAAGGCATTTTTTCAGGACGTTCTTCTTTATCTTTAACTGAAGACATTTCTCCACGATATACTTTTCTATATTTTCTATAATTTTCCCAAAAAGTACTATTAGGTTGAGCAGGTTTCCAATCATTACGATATTCCCCATACTGAGCTTTAACTGATCCATCAGGAGAAAAGAATTTTTCTACAGGAATAAATCTAGTTTTACCTGTCTTATCTTTAATTACAACAGTTGGATTATATTCTCCTCTTTTATTAGCTTCAAAAGATATATATTCATCAACCCATTTATTAACATCATTACCATATTTCTTTTTAGCCTCTGGAGTCATTCTGTCATTCCAAAATGTTTTAGCTGCAGTTGTTAATGTATTGACATTTTCATTTTCTTTCATGCGCTCTGTAGGAGTTTTGCCTGCAAAACCTGATTTACCACTTTCACCAAGCGCAGCTCTAAATGCAAACGCATCTTCAGATACAACATCTCCTGACCCTGAAGTTAGATATTTATAAAGTTTACCATTCTCGCCAGCTTCTCTTAACATAATTTGATTTACGTTATCAGCGATTTCTTTTTTAACTTGTCTGAATTGAGTAACTAAAAGATCTGCATCATTTGCCTCAGCCGATAATTCACTATACCCGTTTTTCTTTAACTCATTAAGATATGTTCTGTTGTTGATATTATATGAGGTAGGAGCATACATCTTACCTACAACACTGTGAGTTTTACGCAAAGCATCATAGGACAATCTACTAGCAAAATCATCCATGTCCCATTTCTTAGCCCAACCCACTTTTTCTTTAGCAGATTTACTGTTCCACTTTTGTTGTAGTTTAAGAGCATAATCATATTTAGCTTGATCTTTACCACCTTTAGTAGTATTTACTTTAGATCTAATTGCTTGATCAATAATAGCAACCATATCTTGCTCTGCTTGTGCAGAACCATTACCTCCTGCTTGAGCTTTTTCTTGGGCAGCTCTAAATGTTTCTACTACTACCTGATGTGTCGGAGTCTTAGCTTCTTTTATTGTTTTTCCAATATCCTCATTTAATTGTTTATATGTTGCTTGAGGATCTAAGTTTACAAGAGTATCTACATCAGAACTAAAGTATTCATCAATTGCAAAACCGCCTTCTTCTTTTTCTTCTTCTTTTTTCTTTTCACTTTCAATCTCCTGCATTCTCCATATATGCTTCTGCTCTTCTAAAGCTACTGTGTTCTCTTTGATTGTACGCTCATAGTTTTTAAAAGCCATGATATGAGCTGCAGAACTTAAGTCTCCATCTAACAGCATCATAGCTACTGCATTATCAATAGCTTCAGATTGTAGGGAAAGAGATCTGGTAGCTATAGAATTATCTACTGCACCAATGGTATTACCTAATTGATTTTCTGTTTCTTCATAATTAGATACTTCTCCAAGTAAATCATCAACTACGGTTTGTACTTGTTGAGTATATAATACATCACCGTTGTCTACTCTTTCCTGTAGATCTTTAGCAACTTGAGCATTAGATTCTTTTTTGTATTGAATATTCTCTTTAGTTCTTGCTAAGTTCTCATTTATGATACGTGCTGTTTCTGTAACATAGTTTTGTTCAGCTGCTTCTTGAGAACCAAATGTAGCAGCATTGCTAACACCATAGTTCTTTCTTTCTAAGTATGCTTTAGTCTTGTAATATTCTAGAATACGAGGATCTTCACCAAGAGTTTTTTGGAAATGTGCTAACAAGTTACCTTCAATCAATTCTCCGTTCTTAGTAGTAATCATGTAAAGACCATTAGGATCATCCATTTTTACATCCCAATCCATTTCTTTAAACATCTTAGCTGCCATATCATGTACGTTAACGTAAGGTGTATATCTTACGTCACCCATCATCATAGCATTTTGATCATCAGCATTACGAAATTCCTGTCTTCTATATTCTAATGCTTGAATACCTCCTTCCCAAAATTGACCACCACATTTCTCAGGATCTACGCAATTTCTAAATCCTTCACCACGTTGCATTTCATTATTGAAATTCTTTGTCCAAAGAATGTCCTTAAGAATATTCTTATTATCGTACATAGAGTTAAATAACCCTGCAGCTTGATTAACGTTTTGCTCTAATGATAAATCAACATTAGCAAGTTTTTTTATTTCGTAATCAATTGCTTTAAAAAACTCATCCCGTGCTTGTATATTAGAATCTCTAGTCAAAGAGGCATTTAACAATGACCCATATAGATCACTGATCTTTTTACGATTAGTGTCATATTGATTTTGCTTAAACTGTAAAGCCCCTGCAAACAATTGTAAGTTTGGTTGAAAGGGTTGTACAGTTGGTAAATATGCTGGTTGACCTGATAAGTACGTTGACATAATCTTATTTGTTTACTTTCAAAAATAATATAAGTTTATTAAACCTATTATGTTTATTTATCTTAAACTGACTTTGGTACATTATTTAAATCATCTTCCATTCCAGCTTCTGTCTTAGCGTATGCCAATGCTTCAGTATAAGTCATTCCAGGATTAGTGCTCTGTATTTCCATAGCTCTATCTGTTACAGAACTTTTACCACCGTAAGTTGAAGTAAATTCTCCTGTAGGAATAAAGCCTGCATAATCCATACTGAATGGATCTAATCCATAGTTAGGATACATAATCTGTAATGCTTGCATATCCATTTCAGCTTGTTCACCTGCTTGAAATGCTTTAGATGCTTCAGCTCTAGCGGCAGATTTACGAGATTGTAAGTTATCTTTAAGTTGTGCCCAACGATCATGTAAAGTAGTTGCAACATTAGCATAATTTTTGAAAGCATTTTCAATAAGATTTCCTCTATTTCTTTCTGAAGTATCTAGTATCTGTTGATTAGCATTGTGAATTTGCGAAGTATATTGAGCCATTTGATCAGCACCTGCTAGTTGAGTTAATGCTGCCATAGCCTGTGGACCCATACCCATAGACATTAGTTGTTCTCCTGCTCCCATTGCCATACCTCTATAGTTACGTTGCATATCTTCTGGAGAAAGTAAATATGTTCTAGGTATATAAGTTGCAGGCGCAGCTACAAATGGTTCTTGAGGTCTATCACCATATAATTCTTTTGTAGTACGATATAACTCATATATGCTAGGTGCAGTCCAACCTTTACGTATTTTAGTGTCTACATATTCAGGGCTATCAGGATTAGGATCAGGTTTCATTATTTCTTCTCCAGGAGCTAAATCACCTTCTACTAATTCATAAGGATCCTCTGCATAAGCAAGTTCACCTGTAGTTGTATTAGTATAATCTCCATCAATAATAGATACTTTACCTGGTCCACCACCTGAACCTGTTAAGTCAGCAGTGTCTGCTGCACCAACTTGATTAATTTTAAATTCTTTAAGTTTATCTCTTTGTTCAGGTTTAAGCTTATCTTTATTTGCAAGTAAGTCTTTATATCCAATATATAGAGCTTGTTGAAGTTTAGCTTCTTCTTCAGTGGGTATGTTCAAACCAATCTTAGTCCAAGTATCAATAAAATCTTGGTTAGTTGATTTACCTGGATCAGCAGCATCTTTATGCTCCCTAATTTTTTTAATTGTTCCTTTTTGTTCATGGGCAAATGTGGCAAAATTTCTTTTCTGCATATCCATAAACATTTTATATGCAAACTCAGGATCCTCTAATTTCTTCTTTAATTTCTGAACTTCTTGAGGAGTAACGTTTTTACCTCTATTAGCACCTACGCCAAGTGCTTTAATTGCATATTCACTTAGTAACCTTTTAAATTCAGGATCATTAAATTTTTCCTCTACATATTTATATCGAGATGCAAGATTTGCATTTCCAGCAAATATTGTTTCAAAGTCTTCAGCTTCATATCCTTTTAAAGAAGGTCGTTTATTAATAGCACGATAAGTACCATCGTCATTCTTAATAACTAAAGGTCTTTTACCTGCAGCAGCAAACGCAGCTTCTTTATCTGCTTCATATTCCTTACGAGACAATACAACTGCTCCTGAAGGAAGTTGTTGACGAGTAAGTTTAGTAGATGCTTCTTGATTGAAAGAAACTGAACCTACTACCCTACCTTCAGAATTTACAATTTGATACTGTTGGGTTCTAGCGTCAAATACAACTCTTTCTCCTGGTTTAAGTTTGTTACCACGTACCGTACTTCCATCTTGATATGTAGGCACAGAACCTCCTTTTTTATATTGTACCAAACCACCATATTTACCCATAGGCATTTCAGGTGCTCCTTGCATCATAGCTTCTGGAGGCATTTGCATACCTTCCATAGGAGGTTGTTGTACAGGTTGTTTAATTGCTTCAATAAAAGGATCGATAGCATCTGATAAATCAATACCTGTTTTATCAAGATATGGAACACCTACAGCAGGAAGATCTAGGTTACCTTCATCATCTGAAAAACCTTTAGCAGCTTCTTGTAATAAAGCTATCATTCCTAACTTATCTGTCTTATTCTTGATATTTAATTCAGCAGTCTCACGAGTAATCTTATCTGAATCTGGATCTAGAAGAACTCTAATATCATTATTCAACATAAATGGCTTAGATAATTCTGCATATGTATAACCTGATTTCTTTGCAGCCTTACCAAGCATTTCATGAATCTTTGTATTCCTTTCTTTTAAGTGATCAGAGAAAATAAAACTTCCTTCAGGAACATCCAAGGGAGTACCTCCTTTAGAGTGTTTCTTACCACCAATAATATAAGTTTTTGGAAGAGTATTTGTCCAAGCATCATCCCCCATTGGAGTTAGAATAGTTTCTCCTTTTTCAGCTTCAATGTTTGCTTTATCTCTAGGTACAGGTCCAATATTCTTTTTAACTTCTAAGTTAGGTTCCATACCTTCTTTAAAAGTCACAGGAAATTGAAAAGCATTATTAGTAAGCTTTCTTTTTGTATAAAGTCCTTGTTGCGCTTTAGGCAATAGTGCTTTTATAATTAGCTCTTTACGTTTCATAATTAATAATATTGAACTTTACCTCCTTTAGCAAATATTTCCATGATCTCTTCATCAGATAGTTCACGATAGTCATCGCTTAAATTTTCTGTCATACCACCTTCCTGATAAATATTACCTCCATAAGCTCTTTCATATTCTTGATAACCAAGAGAAGCTGCTGTACCAAATACAGGTTCATTTTGATAAAATGAATCACCAATGTTACCTGGTTGAAGATATGGCATTTGTTCACCAGTTAATGGACCTGTTCCCCAATTACCACGAGAGCCTGCGCTCATAGGAACAGAAGGCATATAGAAGTCTGGTAAGTAAGCCATATTTTCTTGTTCTTGTAATCCCTGCATTTCTAGTGCTGAAGAAACAGCATCTGCAAAAGGACTATAACTTTGAGCAATTTCACTACCATAAGGTCTAAACTGTTGTTTGATAATTATCTTACCAGCTTTTGCCTTAGGTATACCTCCATACATCATTTCTTCAGATGTGTATTTAGGATTGCCACCTGACATTCTAGGCCATGTAGAAGTATCATTAATATCAATATTTACATCTGAAATTGCTTGTCTAACACTTCCATTCTCTGTAGGCATTTGAGGAGTTTCATATCCAGAAAAAGCAGGTTTAGGAGTCATTCTTGTTATGCCTTCAGTTCCTTGTATAGGTGTTGTTTCATTACCTCTACCAAACATATTCTTGAACCTTTCTTTAAAGGTAGGTCCTTCTCCATCATTGTAATCCCACTTCAATACAGCTCTAGCACCAAATGGATTTACTCTTGCCGTAGCTTTACTTAAGTGAACATTATCTGGTTGAAACTTAGTTAAAGCTTCTCCAAATTGACGCATAGCTTCTGGATTACGAGCTAAGTTCAAAAGATTACCTTGAATTCTAAGATTGCGATCAGAACCTGGTTGGAATATTTGAGAGAAATCAAATCCTTGACCTTGTTGTTGAAGATCATATATAGACATTACAGGAATTCCATTTTGCCAGAAATATCCTCCTTGCCATCCATTTAATCCTTGAGCTCCTGTCTGCGCTTGTGTAGTTTGCTCAGTTGGAGTTACGTTTGTTCTAGTAGCATAGTCTTGCACTTTATTTATAAGATCTAATTGTGCTTGGTTATGACTTCCTGACTCATATGCTTTAACAGCGCTGTGATAATCTTCATCTCTAATTCCCAGATCTTCAAATGCTTGATTATAGGAAGATGGTACAGTGACTTTACCTGCATCTTGATAAGTTTTATTACCAAAAATATCACCTCTGCGTTTAACTTTAATATCCCCTACAGGTCTAGTACGCATCTTACCCAGAGCACTTCCTAAGTTACCAAAGCTTGTAAATAACTCATTTCTAGCATCGTCAATACTAGATATAAAAGGATTATCTACTCCTGATGCATAACCCATACCTGAAGGTGAATTAACAAAACCACCATAGTCCATAGTAGGCATACCACTTTCTAAAGCCTGTTGTGCCATCTGAGACATTGCTTGGTTTTTCATCATCTGCTCATTAGCAACTTCGTCATTAATATTATTAAACAGTTTCTCACCAATAGCATCTTTAAAATATGCCTTACGCATATCTACAATATTTTTAGATGTTTGATTAGTACTAACTCCTCCTGCTTTCTTTGATAAGAGTTTTTTAGTCTGTTTAATGTATCCTCCGTTTTTTGCTGTTACAGGATTAGCAGCCATTGTGCTAGCCAACTCTTGTTGCATTTGAGCAATTGCTTGAGATTGTTGATCAGGCTCCATTTGTAAAATAGACTGATATACTTGTTGCATTTGTTGCTCATCCATTCCTGTAGCTTCAGCATACATTTGGATTAACTCCATAATATCTTGAGATATATCCTGAGGTTCTTGCATAGGTGCCTGTACAGCAGCTCCTCCCATCTGAAACATATAATTCGTAAAGTGATTGTTATCTACTTTAGGCATATATACTCGAACACGTTTTTTCTCTGACATAACTTTACTTGTATAGTATAATATAGTAAAAATAAAATTTATTTGCTAAACCTATGAGATTTATTAGTCTTCAATAATTACATAGCCTGCATCTCTATAGCGTTTAATCTCTTCATCAGTAAGTTCTAGAACTGTACCTCCAAGTTTTTTATTTGCTTGATTTATAAGATTATAATAATCCATAAATCGTTTTACGTTAACATTATCTCCTTGTGCCTCACCTCTTACTAAAGCTCCAGGGGCATGCCATTGATAATACGTTGCTGCCGCAGGATTAAGGTCTTGTTTATTTTTAGGGTTCTTTTTAAGATTTGCCATAGCAACTTTATCTGCATCTTTTAGTAAAAGCATTGTAGCTATTGCTATATCTCTTGAGTTATACGGATCGTAATTATCTTTTGTAATATTAAATTTTTCTAATTGTTTAGTTATTTCAGGAGACTTAAATAATACCTCTGGATTAATTTGTGTAATGCCTTGAGATGAACCAAATCTATCTAGCGCATATGTAGGAATACCATATCTAAATGTACCAAAATCTTGACCACCTTTTGTTTCAGTCAAAGCAATTGCCATTGCACGTTTAACATATTCATCATATTGATCATTAGTTAAATTTAATTGATTCATTAATTCAGCTTTACTCTGATTCAAAACATTCATGAATGGTTTCATCTCATCTATGTCTGAAAAAACGTTTGCTGCGGGTAATTCAATTGGTTTATTAGAAATTTCTTGCTTCCAATTTTTATCTTTCTTTACTTGATCATATGTATAGTTTACATTCTCTTTTGGTGCTGTGATTAGAGTAATTCCTATTCTATTACTAAAAGCATTTGGATCTGCAATAGAATATACTTTACCATAATCATAAATATAAGGTGTGCCATATTGATCATATCCAACTACAATTGCAGTATGATTTGAGGCAGGAAGATTTTTACTAGCATTATAGCTATCACCTTTTTTACCCGATTGTGTTTGATAATAATCATTAGTTCCTCCTCCACTATTTATTAAAGTACCAATAGGGAGTTTCATATCTCGCCAATATTGTTCTATTTCTGTTGAAGTTTTACCTTTTAAAGATTCATTAATATCTCTGTTATTATTATCCTTAGCATTATAATATAATTTACCACCTGCATCAATAAATCCTCCAGCCAAGTCCCAACTATCCCAAGATTCTCCAACTTTATTATAAGATGGATTTTTACCTTTTGCACCACTAGCCATTCCAGCTGCCTCTTTTATTTGCCATGATGATTTTCCACCAGGAAGTTTAGGAGCAACATATTTATCGTAGTATCTAAACGCTGAACCTGCACAAGTTGACCCAGACTCTTCATAACACTCAGTTGCTCTTTTCATCATTAAGTCTGATTCAGCTTCTGATTTACTATACATAAAATCATTTAGCGTACTATTTAAAGTATTTGGTTGATATGAAGCATATTGTTCAGGTGTACCATATTTTTTAGTTTTACCTGTTGTTAAGCCGTACTCTAAAGTTTGTTTTCTATTGCCTTTAGGATCATTAATAGGAACATATTCATTACTACCCGCACCCTTATTTTTTACTACTATATTTCCTTGATCATCTAGTTTATAATAAACATCATCATTACCTTCAAAAGTATATATTTGACCAGGTTCAAATGTTGTTCCCCCTTTTTGAAATTTAAACTTATCATAGAACATATGTAATTTAAGAGCATTGTTACCTGGATCAGTATTACCACCGTCTTGGAAATGAGTCATTTGTTTACTTACATATCCTCCTTTACTTTTTTGAGAAGTAGAATTACTATTATTATTTAAATTATTTAATAAGGTTTTTCTATATTCTCCATCATTAAATAACTGATCTGCAATTCCAATTCTTGCAGCCCATTTGTATATAGCCTCAAGATTTCTTTGTGTAGCAGCATTTTTTAAACCTTCCTCTGGATTATCAGGATTAAGTTTTTTATAGTTATTGCTAAACCACTTTTTGCGATAAACATTTAAATCTTCTAAAGGAACTTTTTGTACTAACTCATCATTTAAAAACGGTACTGATCCATAATTATCTACGCCAGCTACACGACTTCGCATGCTATATTTTTTACGTGCTTCTGGTTTTAACTCTACTGCATATAAACCTTTATAACTTTCATTAGGTTTAGAACCTACACCGAAGAAAGGAGCATCAAGTACTAAACCACTTTTCATCTTCATAGGTTTAGGCGCTTGGGCCCCTTGTTTTTTTATTAAATCCAATAAGCCTTTTTCATTACCTATTTTTCTATACCATAAATTTTCACCTTCTGTCAACTCATTTTTAGTAAAAGGTGTCAAAGGCCTGGTAATAAAGTTTGAATCAAATCCCGCTTTGTATCGTGACTGGGAAAC
>OGVT01000061.1_pt1 | contig 12277 bp, 25 predicted proteins | sample 1575831 | NCBI WGS metagenome assembly OGVT01 (sample SAMN07581542, study PRJEB24739) | freshwater metagenome | place: Singapore | collected 2015-04
GATTCCCAGTCACGATAAGAGAAGCTACTTTGCTTAGTCAAAAATCGTCTATTGAACTTTTATTTCATTTTCCAGGTCATAAAAAATTAGAATACGATATTCATAATTTATTTGAAAGTAAAAGAGTTAGAGGTGAGTGGTTTGATTTAACAAATAATGATTTAATGTTATTAAAAAAAATCGGGGGTTTATTATGAGTTTTCATTCATTTGAAGTTCAACACTCTAAAGAGTACGGTTTATCAGAAGCTGTTTTAATCAAGAACTTTAAGTATTGGATTGAACATAATATCGATCAAAAGTATAATTTTAAGGAAGGTAGAACTTGGACTTATATATCTTTAAAAGATCTTGCTAAAAACTTTGAATACCTTTCAGAAAAACAGGTAAGAACGGCTATTGATCATTTAGTTGCCGATGGTGTATTAATGAAAGGAAACTACAATAAACTTGCTATTGACAAAACTTTGTGGTATGCTTTTGTAAACGAAAATGAGTTTGTTAAACCATATGACCGAACGGAAAACCCATCTGCCCTATCGGGCAATCGAACAGACCTTGAGGTCAAAGCAATACCAAATACACTAAACATATACAGTAATACAGATAATACTAATACTATGGCAAAAAAATCAAAATCGATTTCTATGCCTCCAAGTTTAGAAGAAGTAAAATCATATTTTAGAGAAAAGGGGTATCGAGAAGATGTGGCAATAAAGGCATTTGAATATTACTCATCTAACGATTGGAAAGATAAGAATAATTCACCTGTAAAAAATTGGAGATTGAAAATGCACGTCTGGTTTAAGGATAGCGCAAGGATACAAAACGAAGTTTTTAAAGTCAGAGACACATTCGGAAGCATACATTTTAAAACACAACAAGAAATAAATAAAGCTGAACCAGGATTTTTCAATAAAATATGAGCAACTACCAAAAATTATCTGCCCTTGGAATTGTCTGCAAGGATACCTCGGCACAACAAAAAGTAAACTGTCCGTTCTGCAAAGACACGAGAAGTAACAAGCGAGACAAGAGTCTCTCTGTAAATGTCGAGTTAGGTGTGTACAAGTGCCACTACCCAAACTGCGAAGCGTTTATGGGAAAGTCTGTAAACAAGTCGGAGAGGAAGGTGGAGTACATTGTTCCAGTTTCAAAACTGCAAAAGGTTAGCGACAAGGTCCTAGCGTGGTTTGAGAAGAGAGGGATTTCAAACAACACTCTGCTTAAACTAAAAGTTACGGAAGAGGAGTGCTACTTCCCTCAAGCAGGAGAGAGTAGAAACGCCATATGTTTTAATTACTTCCGAGGAAATGATTTAGTCAACATCAAGTACAGAGATGCCGCAAAGAACTTTCGGATGGTTAAAGATGCAGAATTGATTCTCTACAACTTGAACTCCATAGAAGGCTATAATTGGTGTGTAATTGTGGAAGGTGAAATGGATGCCCTTTCTTTGGAGGAGGCTCAAATTTACCCTGTCGTAAGCGTTCCTAATGGGGCAACAAAGGGGAATCAAAACCTAAAGTATCTCGACAACTGCATTGATGCGTTTGCAGACAAGGAGAAGGTTATCATCTTTACCGACAATGATTCCTCTGGACTCTCTCTTCGTGAGGAGTTGACTCGAAGACTAGGTCGTGAGAAAATTTGGTATGTGAACATACCCGATGGATGCAAAGACGCTAATGAGATATTAGTGAATTATGGAGTCGAGCTTCTTCAAAAGGTAATTGCCGAAGCCTACCAAATACCAATAGAAGGCATTGAGAAAGTAAATGATGTGAAGGAGAAAATATCTGATATATATCTTAATGGGTTTCCTCATGGGTTAAAAGTTGGTTATAATCAATTTGACGAGCATCTATCCTTCCGAGGCTCTGAGTTCACAATAATAACAGGAACTCCAAACGCAGGAAAGTCAACTTTTCTGAACAATTTACTTGTCAGACTGTCGGCAAAACATTCGTGGAAGATAGCAATGTTTTCACCTGAAAAGCAACCCACGGAGATACTTTTTTCTGAACTTGCTGAAATATTTATCGGAAAGCCTTTCTTCTCTTTTGTTCCAACAGCAAAAATGTCTCAAGAAGAGGTGGAGAAGGCTCGTGACTTTGTAGAAGAATTTTTCTTCTTTATGAAAATTGACGAGATGGATGTAACCATTGATGGTATCTTAGACAAGGCAGCGGAACTTGTGAAGAGGAACGGAATCAATTGCCTTGTGATAGATCCTTGGAACTATGTTGAACACCAGGTCCCAAAGGGAATGAGTGAGACGCAATACATATCAGAGGCACTCACAAAGGTTAAACGATTCAAGGACCGTTACGGAGTCCATGTGTTTGTTATTGCACATCCTACAAAGATCAGGAAGGAGAACGGAGTGTATGTGATGCCTACACTCTATGATATAGCCGGGTCTGCTCACTTTTTCAACAAGTGTGACAATGGCTTTGTTGCATATCGAGACTATGTCTCTGGTCAAACCCTTATTAACGTGCAAAAGATCCGGTGGTCCTTCATTGGTCGCGTTGGGGAAGTCCCTTTCATTTATGATGTGAAGACAAAAAGGTTTGCTGAGGTGGGAGATGATAGTAAGGGAATCTTATTAGATGAATACGAAACAAGACAACAGGAATATGAAGACGAAGACATACCATTCTGATCCTGCGTTTCAGTATGGACTCAGACAAGTTGCAATCACTAAATACAAGGATGGAGAGTTAATTGGCTCGAAACAAGACTTTTACGAAAATATCGAGGCTGTTTATATCTGTGTTGATAAAAAATATGTTGAAATAGTTGAAGTTTTATTTGGATTTTGTGAAAAGAATGTTAGATATTTGCGAAACAATAACATAATCAGTAAAGAAGTAAGTGATGAAATTAAGACTAAAGCGAATAAAAGGACTTGTAAAGAACTTGGCATCGACAAGCCGATCAACACTCAAGGTTACAAACACAAATATTTTCAAAATCTGTACAAGTTCGTATACTGGGACTTTATCCAAAAACACACACTAGAGCAAGTTAAAGAAATTTTTAATAACCTATAACAATAAGAATGGAAGTAAAAGAAAAAAAAGTTCGATTTGGTGACATCTTAGAGTATGTGCCAAACGAGAAGAAAGAGATGTTTATTCACGACTTGGTAATCTTTATCCCTCACTTGAAAGAGGAAGCTGATAAAATTAGCCATGTGATTTACAACGTATCAATAGGTACTAATATGAGAACCTATATTGATCTAATGAAAGATATTGCCAAGAAGGTTTATAACTCACCTGGTGATTCTACTAGAAAGAGAGAAAACATTCTCTACAGACAACTAGTTTATTGGATGATGCATAAGACATTGCCAGTTACATTAGGAGGTATTGGTAGTGAGTTTGATAATAAAAACCACGCAACAGTATTGCATGGCATTAGAACATTTGAAGACACTGTCGAGACATCTTGGAAGGACAGAATGTTGATACAATACTTTGTTGAGAAGATGGAAGAGAACGGATATCCTCAACCTAAAGAAGCACTTTCAGACCTATATCATAAACTTAAAATTCAAAAATAAACTATGGAAATCACAATTCAAAAGCCACACAAGACAGAGTATTACTTCAAGGGAGAGATTATTCTAGACATGAAATACGAATACACTTTGTTTAAAACAGTTAGTGAAAAAGGTACAACTTACGGAGTAGATGCCCACCCATCTTCTGAGGAATCAAATTGGGAAGGTTGGGATGAAACAAAGAAGAAGTTTGTCCAAGATATTATCCGTAAACATTACGAGACTTATGGAGCAGAATAGTACCCACAACATAAATCCTCAATACGAAATTAAGGAATCCAAGATACTTACCAAGTTGATGGATGACCTTAAAAGTCGTGAAAAGAAGGGATACCTGCAATACGGAACAACAGTGGACCGAACTGACTATGACCACCTCATGTGGCTACAGGAAGCCTACGAGGAATGCCTTGACATGGCTGTTTATTTAAAAAGTGCAATCGAAAAAATAAAAAACAAATGAGATACGGATCAGTATGTTCGGGAGTAGAAGCCGCTACAATGGCTTGGCATCCACTAGGTTGGAAAGCGCAATGGTTTTCAGAAATAGAACCTTTCCCATCGGCTGTCCTACAGCACCATTATCCAGAAGTCCCTAACTTGGGAGACATGACTTTAATTCACTCAAACCCTATATTTAATGAAACAACTATCGATGTTCTCGTTGGAGGAACTCCCTGCCAATCATTCTCAGTTGCAGGTCTCAGAAAAGGAATGGAAGACCCTCGTGGTAACTTGGCCCTTGAATTCTGTCGAATTGCTCACAAAGCAAAACCCAAATGGATTGTTTGGGAAAATGTCCCCGGTGTCTTGTCAAGTAACGGAGGAAAAGATTTTGCTTCCCTCCTCGGGGCGTTGGGGGAACTCGGGTATGGGTTCGCCTACAGAATTCTTGACGCTCAACACTTTGGAGTCCCACAAAGACGCAGAAGAATCTTTCTTGTCGGATATCTTGGAGACTGGAGACCTGCCGCAGCGGTTCTATTTGAGTCCGAAAGCTTGTGCAGGAATATTGCGGAGAGCAGAAGTAAGAGGGAAAAAGTTACCCGAGCGATTGAAGGAGGCTCTACTACATACCGTAAATCAAGTAGAGCAACAACCAAAGATGGATTAGAAACCTGGGTTGAAGACGATGTGTCAAACACTCTGAATTGTTTTGATGTTGGGGATGTTAGGTCAACCGTATCTGTTGTTGAAAAATATTCATATGCAGGTAATAAAGAAAGTGAGATTGCAGCTTGTTTACAAACAAGTTGTAATGATTATAGTAGAGCAGATGGTTTTAATACAGTTTTGGAGGTAATTCAAAAAGATGTTTACGAAAACCATCCTAATGATAGCCGAGTAAAAGAAATGGGTGACATAAGCAGTACGGTAACATCTCGTTGGGGTACTGGGGGTGGTAACACGCCAATCGTTTCTGAAACATCAGCTCTTTGTTTTAAAGTTAGAGGCGGTGTATCCGAGAACTCGGGAAGCCAAGGCGGTGTACCTGGTAAATCTGCTGGTAAAGGATATCTTGGAAGCGAAGAAAAGTCTTTCACTATTGCAACTTCACCGGATCAATGGCTTTTAGAATATAGAAAACAAAATTCTGTATTTGCTCTTGCAGAAAATACCATTGGAAGACAGCCTTTAAATGGGGGAAATGGTGATGGTTTTACAGAAGGTGGTCCAATGTATACATTAAATGCAACAGGAGTTCATGGTGTTGCCGTTGATATGTACAACATGAGCATCAATGAGAAAACATCTCAAACCCTATCATCATCAGCTTCGGACATCAACCACACCGGTGGTACAATTACGAACGCACGAGTTCGCAGACTAACTCCTGTAGAGTATGAGAGGTTACAAGGATTTCCAGACAATTTCACAAACATTCCATACCGAAATAAACCAGAGTCTCCAGACGGCCCAAGATACAAAGCGTTAGGCAACTCAATGGCTGTTCCTGTGATGGCTTGGATTGGAAATAGAATTCAAGAAGTTCAAAACATAATTAACCAACAAAACAATGTCGAAAAATAATAAAATTATAGTTTTTGTAGGGTTAGGAATAATCATAACTTTACTTGCAATAAGTTGCACAACAAACAATTACTACCCACTACAAAGGGAAGACTACCAAATGTTTAAGGCTACCTATATACCAAGAGACACTATATATGTAGACCCAACAACAGTAGGTACAACAACAGATCCTGAATGAAGACAATTAATAGTTTAAGCGGAGGGAAGACATCTTCGTACTTAGCGGTTCACTATCCAGCTGACTACAATGTCTTCTCTCTTGTTCGTACAGATGATAAGAGAGTTCTTTTCCCTGACGAGAAGGTAAGGCAAATTGTTTCGGATAAGATTGGAAAGGAATTCATTGGAACTCTTGAGGAGGATACGATTGTGTACACAATGTTGGACTTGGAGCAGTTTATTGGACAAGAAATAGTATGGCTTAGTGAGACAACATTTGAGCAAGTGATTAAGAAGTCTGGAGGTTATTTGCCAAATGTGACAAGAAGGTTCTGCACATCTAAAATGAAGGTAGAGCCTATTGCCCAATGGTGTTACGAGAATACAGAACTTCCTATCGACATGAGGATTGGATTCCGAGCAAACGAGATGAGTCGTGCTAAAACTATGCTAAATAAGGCTCAAGATGGTGTGGAGTTTTTTAAGTTTAAGGTTGGAGAGAAGAACGGAAGGAAGAAGTGGAAGACTTTGCCATACCGAAGTGTTTCCTTCCCTCTCATCGAAGACGGTATATTTAAAGATGAGGTGGAGAAGTATTGGGTTGGTAAGCCTGTTCGATTTGCTTATAAAAATAATTGCGTGGGTTGTTTCCATCGTAACGAGATATTTCTCAACCACATGAGTAAAAGAGATGAGAAGCAGTTTGATTGGTTTATGAGAATGGAGCAGGAAAATAACTGCACGTTTAAGAACGGAATTACATACGAAAGAATTAAAAACTACAAGATGCAGTTGGATCTCTTTGATGAGGACTTCAACGACTGCGACTCTGGATATTGCGGACTATAAAACAACAAACACTATGAATAAGTTTCTAATGGCAGCTGTAATCATAACAGCAGTAATAGTAATCCTCTCGTACTACGGAGGCGATGATAACCAAACTGGATTTCAATCATGACAATTACACTAAACGAATCAGAGGTTCACTTTTTGAGAACTCTCGCCTCTACAAGAGCGTTTGTAAGCAGAAAAAAAAATGTGGTGGATCAGAAGTTTGCCTCCGACAAGTCGGGGTACGAAATAGACTTCGATGGATGCCTATCTGAGTATGCGTTCTGCAAGTGGCACAACATTCATTTTAGCCTATCTTTTGGAGACGATACAGCAGGTCAACCAGACTGCGTATACAAGAACTTGAGTATTGACATCAAAAGCACTCGCCTTCCTCAAGGGCGTATGATTGTCAAGTTAAACTCTCAGCCGATGGATATGTATGTCCTCGCCATAGTGGAAAATGATTACACTATTCGATTTGCTGGATACGCTCGTTCAGAGGATGTGAAGAAAAATGAGAATGTGCGTAACCTTGGAACAGGAGACTCGTATGTTCTCGACCAACACCAACTATTAAAATTTAAAGAAAATGCACACAAAAAAAATTAAGGTAGCCTACTTCCATGATCAAGAGGAAGGGAAATTTTTAGAAGTGTCAGAATGGGCCAATGGCGCAGGAGTTGACATTGCCATTACTGATGACAAGGGCAGACAACTAATTCCTCTCTCTTATAGAGACGCAAAGAACCTACGAAGACTAATCAGATATATCCTAAGACCAAATGTTGATTAAAGGCTACTATATCGAAGCAGAGGAGGTTTTAACCAATAGCGGAGGGGTAAACTTCTTTGACATAACTCCAACAGAGCAATTGGTAAGGACTATGTTTGACATTCGTGATGTGATGTCTATACGCCAGGTTGACGAGTTGATTACAGACTATGTTGTAATAGAAATAGGCATGGGAAACCCACGCCTATTCAAAACTTCTTACGAGTCAATTAAGTCTATCTTTATGAACCGAGATTCTATTTAGAATGCGTTGTTAGTTGATTTGAGAATCTCATACACATCTATTTGAGCGTGTAAATATGTTACTGAAGCACCTGCTGCATTCATTACATCACGATCCGATTCGTAACAAATATAACGAGTGGTGGTTGCCCAGTCAGTTCCGTAAGGGAAGTTAGACGTGCAGTATGTATTTATATCGGTCTCTAAACTATTGTTGGCAGACAGCACATTTGCTAATGTCGGAGTTACGTTAGGAATAGTTGTAGTAACTCCCTGAACAATAACAGATTTAACAAACTTTAACTTGTAAAAATTAACTGTTGTAGAGCCTGCTCCGTTGTTAACTCTTCTAACATTTTGAGTATCTTCTAATTCGGTAGTGCCTGTAATCATCTCTTTAAATATTTACACAAATATACAATTTTTTTATCAGCAGTTCCACTTTCTCAATGATTTATTAATCCTTGATTTCGGGTCATTTGCTGTTTTTGAGGAAGTTAACTTATTCTTCATGCCTTCCATTCGGGAGCAGAATGACTTGCGTCTGTTAGCAGCTTTACTTCCTGGTTTTAACTTAGACGGTTTAGTTGTTACAGCAGTTTGTAACTTAGATCCTGGGTTTGCCTTTCTGTACGAGGCAACACCTTTCTTGTTGAGGCCACCCTTTGGGTCTTTACCTTCCTTGCGAGTCCATGCTGGTGTCTTAGCCATTACTTCTTCTTTTTAGTTTGAGACTTAATAATTCTCTCCTGCTTTAACATAGCGGCAGTAGGTTTCTTGCCTGATCCTTTGTTGGCTCTGATATTGTCCCAAAGTCCTCTTGGAGACACGCTACCATCCTTTCTTTTAAGCATCTGTTTTTTTCATTTCCCTTGACCTCTATATTGTTTAACATAGTTCTTAGACTGCTTAGAGCAAGAACACTTGGTCTTAGCGTGTACACCCGGTCTGTTGACCTTTGGTCTCTTCTTGAAACTGCTTGTGGACTGAACCTTTGCCATAGTATTTTTTTTATCTAAACAAAGATAGAGAAATAAGTTTCTCTCCGTATCTTTGTGTACCTAAAATTTAACATTATGAGTGAACTATTATTTCTCAAGTCACAACTAAAAGCCTTCCACCCCGACTGGACCAACGAACAAATTGAAATGGAGGCTATCCGTATAAATAATGAGGCACATTCTATTGAGGATGATGACGAAACTTGCCTATATTGCGGATCATGAAAAAGCCAAAGTATAAATGCCCTGTCTGTGGGTATTATAACGCTCACCAACTTGGATGTCCCGAGGTTGGGAAGAAGGTCAAACTATGTGACATTGTCAACGACTACCAAAAGGCAAAAAATAACGGAGAGGAATACAAACTTCCTCCAAATCTATAATCAGTATTGTTGAAAACTAATTAATTGTTATTTTAATGTCTTTTGTATATTTGTGAAAATAATACACAAAATGCAAAAATTAAAAGTAACAAACGAGACTGTCCAGGAGTACGCTCTCTCGTGCCACAAGTTGTTAACAGAGTTGTTGGCACTCAACATGGAATTAAGCAACGAGGAAATTCTCGAATCGTTTACAGGACTAACACAAGAGTTAACCTCTGTTGCTAACGATGCTTTGAACGCTATGAGAAACGACCCGGAGTTTCAACAGGAGGCTGTGGCTTTTTTAAACGCAATAAAAACAGCTCCTTCTAGTGAAGATAGTGAAGCAACTGATTTATGAGCGAATGCTACGCAAGACCTTTAGCGAGGATCTCTCCGATGAGGTTAAGTTAGAGGTTTTGACGTGGGTACTCTCTCAAATGAATAAGAAAGAGAAAGTAATAGCTCCGTTGGCCAGGAGATCGTAAAACACAGTAAGCCTCTGACACAAGCTCAAGTAACTGTTCTCATCGTATAGGAGATAGAGTTAGCCTTCTTAATGTTATTTAAAAAGGCAAACGTGTTGTTCCCTTGAGAAAGGAACTTTCGCGGAGAAATCTATAAAAAAATAAGTAAGACATGAAGAAAGACTTACAACACAGAGGACTTCTCATCCTCAAACATAAAGGAGTAGTGTATGGTACATCGGATGGTTATAGCACCGATAGCAAAAAATCACCTGAACAAGGTGTGGTCACTATAATGGCAGCTACATAAGGGTTCGAATCCCTTCTCCTTTGCAAAAGTTAATCGTGACAAAGGTTAACTTCATTGATGCTCCAACATCGACTCTGCCTGCCAAGAGTATAAAAGGGGTGGTATTGGTCTCTGAATAATAGGGAACACGGCTCACTGCAAGATAAGTGATGGCTGATGGAAAGACATCCACCTTCGGGTGTAACCTTAAAACTAAATAACATGAGTAAAAAGTACACAATTGAATTATCAGAAGAGCAAATGAGATTGATTGCAGACTGCCTTGACGATGTATCTCGATTTGCCTCTGGACAATGGCAGTTAAGAAATACTCTTGAGGAGATGTTAAAAGGTCTTCCGTTTGAAGAGTTTTTAGAAAGACGAAACAAAGCCGAGGAATTGCTAAGACAGGCTAAAAGAGTTCTTCTCCCCAACTTTGCCGACAACCAAAGTTATGGATACAACAGCACTGAGTTTATTGGAAACTGCTATCAAATTTCTAGGACTATAATGCACCGACTAGCAATAGACAACGAATGGAACAATGTCTACTCCTCTCCAGCATTAGAAAGTGGTACTATGGGTACGATCAAAATAACTAAACTATGACACCAAAAGAAAAAGCAGATGAGTTATTAGAGAAGATGAATGTTATTCACTATCTGAAGGGTAACGGATTACCTGTGTCAATGCACAAGAGTCAAATTAAACAATGTGCAATAATAGCTGTAAAAGAAATGCTAGAGGAGGTCAAAGAGCATAAGTACGATGATAGCTCCGCCATCAGAATCATATACTGGTTTAAGGTAATCAAAGAAATAGAGAAGCTATGAGCAGAGTAACAATAGAATTTGACCGAGTAGAAGAGGCAGAAGAATTGCGTACAGCCCTCGATGGACACAAGTACAAGATGCTCCTCTGGGAACTCGACCAGAAACTCCGTAGCGTACATAAACACGGAGCTGCACTACAAGGTAATGGAGAGGCAACAGAACACGAAATGGATGTGTGCTATCGTTTAAGAGAGGTCCTCAGAGAGATGTTGCAAGAAGATAATCTAACAATAGAATGATGGGATACTGGATATGGGCAGATTAATACGTAGAAATACGTATTGCAATAATTACAAAAATGTTAATATATTTGCAAAACATACAATAACTAATCAAATAAATAATCTATGAAACACAAATTTATAGCCGCCAAGATTGACTTGGTTAACAGCAAACTGTCGGACCTTACTGGTAATGACAACTGCACTGTTAAAGCGGAGGTAAGGATACTCACCTCAAGCATCGTAGGCGTAAGAGAATACGCTGGTGATGAAAATGATGAAATTGATCCTGAGATGTGTGCCATATATCTTGCATCGGGCGAGTTTTTCATCCTGCACTTTCCTTACGCACACATGATTAACATTTTAGAGTGGTATTAAAAAAATAAAAGCTATGTTTTGCAGACAAAAAAGAATTATAAAGAGAACCAATTTTGACGGCTCGGTAGAGTATGTAGGTCAAACTAAAACATTTTGGGGCAACTGGGAGGATGGTTATGGACCAAGAACCAGTAAGCATTATAAGACATATAATCAAGCTCTTGAATGGTATAATGAAAGGGGGACAAAGTTCTCAACAGATGAGGTAATGTTAAGTGATGATGCAGGAGGTCCTAAATATGTAGGGAAAACTTACTCTCAAAGTAATCCAGTATCCTCTTTTATTACAGAAGATTTGATTGAGAAATACCGTGAGTTATAAACTAAAAATTAAAAATTATGAAAAACAAGAAACAAAGTAGTATTGAATGGTTCATTGAGAGAATTGAAGAAAACACCATAGGCGATATATGGGAAAATGTAAGCTTCAGTAAAGTGCAAATTTCAATTAACGTATCTGATTATTTAGACTTGAAAGAACAAGCCAAGCAAATGCACAAAGAGGAGATTAAGGATGCCGTTAATTCTTGTGGTTATCAAGATGAAGCAGATTATTACTACAACGAAACATTTGGAGGTAACAATGAAACACACTAAAATTATGGGTAGGATAGTCCTACTATTTGGTATCTTAATGCTAATGTCTTTTATACCCGAGAACTTTAGAGAGTTCTTTGGTGATTGGCAATGTAGTGGAGGTAACCAATTGAAAGAAGAAGGATGTTTATATGGTCCAGATGTTATTCACAGTCCTACTTGGCATTGGGGATTCAGACATTGGATATGGATGTTTATGGGAGTTGCCCTCTTTATCTACAATGCAGTTCTTATTATAATTAAAATTGATAAATACAACAATGAGTAAGATAGAAAAATTAAGAAAAAAAGCAGAAGATGCTTGGACAGATTGTGATTCTTGTAATAGTAATGATAAGTCCATGTGGATTAACGGCTATATAGTAGGAGCATTGGCTAACCAAATAGAACTACCATCTGATGAGGAGATAAAAGAAGAAGTATCTAAACTGAAATTTTCAAAAGAAGGTTACAGAGGTGGTATTATTGAAGGTATGATATGGATGAGAGATAAAATCAAAGGAGG
>OGVT01000062.1_pt1 | contig 12273 bp, 30 predicted proteins | sample 1575831 | NCBI WGS metagenome assembly OGVT01 (sample SAMN07581542, study PRJEB24739) | freshwater metagenome | place: Singapore | collected 2015-04
AGCCGGTGACTGGAGTTCAGACGTGTGCTCTTCCGATCTGTTTCCCAGTCACGATACGCAAAAGAGCAAGAGAGCCAAGGACAACACGACCATTACGAAGAGAGCCAGCGGTCTCCCATCGTCCGCCACCATCAAGAATTGCATCACCAAAGGTGAAGAGGTCTTCATTCTGTAACGGGACATAACGCTCACCTACAACACCCAAAACATCGGTTTGAGAATTGTCAAATGGGTTAGTGCGAACAACATACTGATAAGACTTATCAGATGAAAGTTCAGATGGAATCTCTACATCAAGAAGACGCACATTCCAGTTAGCGAGGTTAGCAGTTTCTAGCATTTCTGCTGTAGTGAGTTCGTCCTGAAATACAGTTCCAAGACCATGCCATGCGGGTTCACGCAGTGAGGCGAATGATTCAATTTCATGAGCCATTTTTGTTTCCTTTCTTGTTGGATATTACTAGTTTAGCAAATGCCACTGACAATGTCAACTTAAGATAGTAAAATGTCCGAATTGTGGGGAAAAATAATCTGTGGCCTTAATCACATTCGTAAAACTTGACAGGATCTAAAAAATCTGGTCGACCACATTTTGCGAAAAAACATAAGGGGCCTTTTAAACTCATGCCCAGGAGCGACGGGGTCCTAAAGAAAGGATGAAAGGGACCCAGTCAATTCATTAAACGTCAATGTTATCAACACTGGCATTAACGTGTGTAATCTTGTCACACTCATATGTGATTGCTTCAAAATCGATATCGTTAACAATATCTTCAGCGGTTTCACCTACAGGAACTTGCACAGTGAGATAGTAAGTTACATTAACTTCTACTTCAACTTCCTTGGTGAGTTCAAATCCACAAATTTCTGCAATCTCTTCTGCATTAGTCTCAGAGATTTCTCGCTGTTCCAATGCTTCCATGGTCCAGGCCTGCATGCCTTCAACTAATTGATTGTAGTTACTTGAGATTGTGTAATTGCGTTGCTGTGCGTTTGTCAATTGCTGCTCAAGGTCCGCAATGCGCTTATCCTTAAGTTCAATCTGTCTGTGCAAGAATTCTGCTGTTGCTACTACTACCTGGTCCATTATGCCATTACCTCTTCTTTCTTGAATGCTTCTAGATATTCTGATTCTGTTGGTAGAGAATCAAGTGAGAATACAACACGTGTATCTCCATACTGTGATGTGAAAGTTCTAGTATTGAAATTAATCACGTAGACACCTTCACACATTAGCGTATCGTTAATGAAATCACTCTCATCAACTAGTGGCACCTTAGCAGTAGAATAAGTTACTACCTTAAGAATGTCGCTGCATGTATTGCGTGTAAGACTTGGATAGAGTGCACTAAACTTATCGCTCTGCTCCATTGTCATCATACCGTTCTCATTTACGAAACCGTCATACATTGACTTGAGTTCCTCATCGCTAACCCAGTAGCACTTGAAGAGAGACTTCTCTAATGCATTTACAATATCATATTTTGATGTAAGGAAGTTAAGAATGTTAAGACCTTGTCCGCTTGGGTAGTGGTCCCATTGGCCATACTGTGCTACGACCGTCTGTCCGTCCTTATCAATTACCTGTGTAATTCCTCGTGTTCCCATTTTGCATCCTTTCTTTCATTTCTCTAATCCTAGCATAGGGGTCTGACATTTGTCAAATTGGGGGGCAGTTTACTTGGACTTACCCAGGTCCCTCACCGATCACCCAGGCTACGGCTCAAAGAGCGGGGGCAGGGCTAAGGTGCTTGAGCAGTTTTATGACTTACTCAGGTCAATCTCATTAGAGATAGCGTGCGATAGCGTTGTAAGTAGAGGTAGAAACTACTTCCTCATCTGTCATCTTGAGAATACGAATTGCGTTCTCAATCTCACCAATCTGCTCACGATACTGCCACTCATGGATAGTTTCGTAGTCTTTCTTTGGCTGTTCAGGAAGTTTGATAGTTCCAGCAGGTAAATTAAAATCAACATTTATTACGCCATTATAGCGTTCATGAGCAGTAATTCCCTCAGCCTTTGTGATTTGCTTTAGTGCTAGTTCTCCTATTTCTTTAGCCCATGCCTTTTGAGCCTTGTTAAACTTAGCCTCGTTTGCTTCTTGTGAAGCGAAAGATTTTTCTAACTTTGCCTTTGCTTCCTCAAGTGCTGAAATTACTTTAGTGGTAGCAATCTTTACTGAAATTGCTTTTCCTCGTTGTGCCATTTGTGTTACCTTTCTTTAGTGTTTGTTTTGGTCTTGTGTTTTGTTGAGCAGTTTCATGTCATGCTCAGGACAATTTTGTTACTTCGCTGTCCAAGTAGTCCAGCGAGGCTCACCATTGACATCAAGTTTGACACGAACACTCTGTCCGTTAGCGTTTGGCTTGATTTCGGTGATAGTGCCTGTAACCTTTGACTTCTGTGAAGTGTAAAGGTCGCCCACCTTGTAAGTTGCTGTATTTACTGCCATTTTTCTTTCTCCTTTGTTTGGTTATGTATCAAGTCTAACATTTTTTGTATTTCTTGTCAAGTTATTTTTGACATTTTTTTGAGATTTTTTACTTAGAGGTCTTTACCATAGCGAAACGGCGTTGTCCATTTGCCAAGATAAGATTAACTCTGGTAACCTTGTTGCTGACGGGAGAGAAACTAGCAATTCTGCCTGTAATTCCTGTCTTAGAAGTAGTGAATAAATCGCCTACCTGATAAAGGTATCCGCCTAGTGTCATCTTTCTTTCCTTTCTGTTTTTTGGTCTTGTATAAGTATGACATAAAAATGTCAGAAATACAAGTCAGAACAGCGATTTGGGAAAAAATCTTTGTGTGCTTAATCACATCTTAAAGGCTTGACAAATTGCCAAAAATCTGTCGACCACACCCCACTGACATTATTGCGTTAAAAAGAATAGCGACACGATCAATATGAAGAAGAAAAATTTTTCCATTACTTTTTACTCGCACTAAATACAATATCTGCTTTGTTGTAAACACATAGGCCACATGATACACATGCGCTGCCATTAGTAGAGATAAGTGGAATACGCTTTGCATTTTCAGGACACTTAGCACCAGGCTTAGAAATAATTTCTTTAAGTGTCTCTTGTCCCATTGCGAAATTCTTTGCAAGGTATGCCATGCGAACGCCATTGTTTAGTTTAAGGTCAACAGCGGTTTTGATATTGTCTGCGTCTGCAGAGAAATACAAACTAAGATTAGGAATGTCTTTTAGAATTAACGCTGCAGACTTTACACGTGTGTAAACCCAGAATTGAATGTCTGGCTGCTCTTCAATAACTAGTTTCCATGCTTGTGTGTACTCATCGTTAAAGAAATCTCCGTCCCAGTGGATACGGAATAGCATAGGTGCGTCTTTCTTTACACAGTCTGCCTTGAAATCTGCAATCATATCTGAAAGTAGAGAGTACATCTCCATGCGATCTGCATTGCGTAGCAACTCCCAGTTATGCAATAGGTTTTCTCTTACTCCCTTGTAAACTTTTTCCAATTTGCCAGCATAGCAAACACTTTCACAGACAGACGTTGCGCCAGGACATGAATAGTTTTTTCCTGCGGGTAGTCCGAACGTGTTGGCAATTGTTGGGGTCTTTCCATTTTTTGATACGGCATTTGCTACTTTCCTATCGTTACTGCGCTTAAGTTTCATCAGTTTCCTTCCTTTTGTTCAATAATAGCATTAGAAATAGCACTTTGTCTAGTCCGCTTACGGCGTGTTCTCTTGTCAAGGTGTATGCCAGCCTTATTGGAACGACGAATTTCCCTCATACCCTCAGCATAGGCAGGGTTAGCGGTTGGCTTATATTTCTTAGGCTTTTCTTTCATAAGATAATAATAACAAAAATCTCATGAGAAGTCAAATTTCGGGGAAACGGGAGTTTCTATCTTAATTCGTAACAAATCGGACATATCGGACGGTCGAGCATTTTTTGCGGTATTTGTCAAATCAATATTCGTAGATATACCAATCAACTTTAGTGTTGTCATTCACAAATAATTCATACTCTTCACCAAAGTCATTCTCTGCATTTATGCTGTAGCCACCATCAACATAGTCAACGGACTTTACAGTTAAATACTCACCGTCAAATTTAATTATGTCATCACTCTCTAATTGATCTGGTGATAACACATCTACTTTTACATAAGGCATGTCAATTATTGTAGCAGACATTTACGCATCTCCTCTGCCCGCATCATAGCCAGCATCAAAAGCCATTCTCAAATTGTAGAGTTCATGGTGGGCTTGAATCTTTTCCCACCAATCCCAAAACGCTTGCTCTTTAGCAGTTATCACTTACCTGTCACCATTCCATTCCGATAGAAAGTCTTAGTGTACATCTTGCCAAACGGGTCTGACAAATTGTAGGTTGCGTATTCTTTAGCGTCACCAACATCAACACATTTATTCCAAGCATTTACTGCCTCAAGCATATCGTTTGTGCGGAATGCACTTCGCAATTCCCCGTCATAAGAAATTGTTAGTGCGTAGTCATAGTATTTCTGCATTTTAGTACTCCCTCTCAATAATCCAAGCGTCTAGGTGGTGTGCCTCAATTATTGCATGAGCAGGGGCAGTAGTCAAACCACGCCACGATACTCCTTCAGGCAGTTCAATATCAGCATTCCACAATCCTAAATCATTTACTGCGTCAATAGCCTCAATGCAAGGCTTGACCATAGACTTAGGTACGGGCGGGTAGTGATTAGCAGACAAGTGAATTCCTATCTGAGTTTCAATATCCAAGTGAATACCCATATCCTCTAGTACTCCGCTTGCCATTTCGTTAGCCATATTGCTTCCCATATTAGTACGCCTCCTGTGAAATAAATAGTTCATCAAACATTAGTTCATCATGATAAAGAACGCTTCCGTCCTCATCAAAAATAATTCCATGAGGGTTGCACTCACAATCCTCCATGTCAAAATCCTCACCATTAGCGTAGCCATGATAGCCCTTGCCATAGCATAGGTCGCAATTTCTAATTGCCTCTACTGCGTATTCTAACTTATCCATTTTTCTGTCCTTTCTTTCAATAACCTAAACTTATCATAGTGGTCTGACAAAAGCAAACCGACACGCCGATCAAAAAGAGTAATTAAATTCCTTAGCCCAACTCTCACGGGTAGCAACGATAGAACGGCAAGCGTCACAACACATTACGCCATGAGGGTTAAGAGCATAGTCAAAAGAATCAATCTTAGTGCGGATAGCACCACACACGGAAGAGATAGATACAAGCATTCCCATTAGAGAGCACCTTCCTGGAATAGAGCAATTTCTAAATCTAGTTTAACATCTGCAGGGGCATCTTGCAAATCAACCCAACCTGCACCTTCATTATCCATAACAAAAATTTCAATGTAACCCATTATTACATCACCCAACTTTCTTGAGTGTAGGAAAGCCACTCACCTAGAGTCATTATTCCTTTGTATTCTCCACAATTAGAGCAGACATACTCTGAGGCATAGTCTGAACAGAACACGCAAACAGTTAAGTTTGCTTCATCAGTAGTTACATTTTCTAGTGTTATTTCTTTAATTAGTGTAGTCATTTTGACCACCTTTCTTTTTTCTATCTAATACAAGTATCCTAACATAGGGGTCTGACATTTTTCAACTCTAAAATCGGACATTTTGGACTTTGTGGGGTACATCACATGTGACGTAAGCCACATTAGTTATCCACAAAGTTATCCACAGGTTGTCGACGCAGTCGGGCGTGTCGCAATTAGTTGAAATTTCAACAACTGATCACGATCACGCACCGATTTATTTTTTAAGTTGGAATCAATCCTAACTCATCAACACCGCAAGCCTTTTCAAATCTTGCTTTATCAAATCTATCATTATCACTCATGAAGTATTGTGCAAATTCTTCCACCATGTCTTCAAAAACAGCGGGATGAATTTCATCTGCAAAACCTTTTAGAATGTTTGAAACTTGAACATAGTCTTTACGAGTCATCATTTTATTAGTTTCCCTTTCCAACAATAGAACCTGAAAAGCCAATCAAATCGCAAGAGAGTTTGACAGCGATACCACTAGGCAAAACATCTTGATACTTTTCTACAAATTCCAAAACTGTTTCTTTAGTTGGAAGGTCAATAGTACGAACCTCACCTGAGAAGGTTTCAATTTTTACTGGATACATTAGTTGTCCTTTCGTGTTTGACATTTACATTTTGTTATTTGAATTGTAGCACCTACCACTGACACAGTGGCAAGTGTTGAGCAATTATCGCATAGGAAGATTTCCATTTTAGAGGTCGCTCACTTTCACAGCGACAGTTCGCCATTGGTATTGACCTGACCAATCAGGCTTGATTTCTACAAGATAACTTTCGCAATCCTGATACCATACGGCACGCTCATCTTTCTGAGCAGATACGATTTCACCGCTAAGAGTGTTTGAGCGGTAGCGAGTTCCAATTAGGAGAGTTTCAATAGAATAAACATTTGCTGACATTAGTTGTCACCTTTCTTTTTTTACTGTAAGACTATCTTAGCAGGGGGGTCTGACATTTTGGCTACTTATTTGCTAAGGCTCACTGTGATTTAGACCACATTTATTTGCTTAGGCTCATTAGCCAATTTGTCCTTATTTAGTTTTTGATACTAGGTATCCTATCACATGCACCTTGAAAAGTCAAGGCGACACGCCGTCTAGTTTGTGTGACTTGCCTCACACTCTGGGGAGCACTTAGCAGGTAGGCTCAAGAGATACTTCAAGAGAGCCTTACGCTCACGCATTGAAATTTCTGGATGGTAATTCTGAACACCACCATGTTGGTATTCATAGGTAATTTTATCTAGTGTATTTTGAGTAAGCATTTCTGCTCCTTTCTTTATTTTCTAACTATCGTTAGTCTAGCACACAATATCCCAAAAGTCAAGTCCTGTATCGGCGTGTCGTAGGTGTTTTATATCACAGGATAAAAGGTGCAAATCGGACATTTGGTCGACAAATTTTTGATCGTTTGTCAAGTGCGACACGCTACCATTTGCGGGTAGTGCCTAGAGCCTTAGCCAATCTAATTAGTTTAGTTACTTCATCAATCAGTTCATTACTAGGGTCATCCCCTGCTAGGTCAATCAGTAGGTCAATCTCTTGTTCAACCTCTGTTAGATTAAATGAATTTATTTTCTTGTATCTGTTGTACATTACTTGCTAGTGCTTTCGCAGTAGAAGCAGTTACCATTTACAGTTTCTGGAACTGTTGAGTGGAAATCGCAAACCATTGGCTTGCCTGTTATCTGTACTTTTTGAATCTTGTTCATTTTTTTCCTTTCTTTGAACTTTTTCTTTTTCTTTATACTATAACTATAGAATGGGGGTCTGACATTTTGCAAGTTATTTATCGTGTTTTATTGCATTGTTATCATTCTGTTATAGTACATGATCAAGCCTAGAAAGGTGGTTTGAATTTATCCTTTGCCTCAGTGTAGCCATCAGTGAATCCAAAGCGGTAGGCAATGTAACCAACCACACCGCAAAGAATTAGGTCAATCATTAAATTAAATCCATTGTAGAACATCATTAGTTATCATCCTCTTCTTCTTGAAAATCTTCATATTCTGACATTCCGATACGATATGCGATAGGGTCGCAATTCTTGAGAATATCGGAGGCATAAAAAGTTAGCGTGCCAATATTTACTGGCGGATAGATTTCATCTAGAAATTCATCATACTGTTCTTCAGTCATTAGTTACGACCTTTCATGATTTGGAGAGACTCACTAGGTGAGAAGTATTTGTGAGAAATCCAATTCTCATCTATTGCCATTTGCATTACTGCAACACGGCTTGCATAGTTTCCGTTCTTTAGGCGGAAATAGCGAACATCCTTAGTGTTAGAAGTAGACATCTCATCATGAGGTGTAGCGATTAGTGTTAGTGTAGTCATTTGAAGACCTACCTTTCTTTTATTTCTATGAGTAAACTCTAGCACACCTTGTGCCAAAAGTCAAGCATTTCGGGGTGTGTGTTGCGTCACATTTCCCCTACTGTTGGGCAGTAGGTTACGCTACGGCTTGAGCGGTGTCTTCCACCACCTGGAAGAATCTCATCTATCAAGACAATTTCATGTAGCCAACCTCTGCCGTCAATGGCTGAGTTTGTTACCATTTCGTTACACTCTGAGCAAGTGCCAAACCATAGGCGGTTATTCTTTTGGTATCCGTCTGCGGGATTTAGAACTGTGAAACCGTTACCGATTCCGTTCTCACGAACTGATTGAAAGTTTTCTTTTGTTATTACTAGTGACATTTGATTGTCCTTTCTTTATCTTGATACTAGTATCCTAACACATACCACTGACAAATTGGTGCAGACAAAACGGACATTTAGGATTTTGTGAGGTAGGACACATGTGAGTTAGACCACACACCAGTATTATGTGCTCACTATATTTTTTGTCCGTTTTATCCCAAATGTCGTATCATACATCTCAGAAAAATATTCAGATTTTTGCTATAATGGATTCATGTATTGCAGCCACGTATATGAAGAAACTGAAACAGACATTTGTGAAAAATGTGGCGGTAACACTCATAGGACTGATTGGGCATTCCAACATAAGTTACACAAGGAATGGATTGAATCTGGAAAGGCAACGCTACAAGGATGGTGGTCTATATAATGGACGAAAACGAAAAAGAAGAATTTTGGAAAGATCTAGGTAGACCAGAATTTGAGAGTGAAGCCTACGACAATCCTAAAAACGATAGTTGGGCTATGAAAATTTTTTCAGAATTTTGCTGTGATGGATGTATGTGTAAGAGAGAGGGTGACCATGTACGAGGATCTGAGGGAACAAATAACTAATGCTGCAAAAGAGAATAAAGGTATCGTACTTCGCCAGGTAGTTCCACAAGAGATACTTCCTGTTTGGCAAGAGTTCCTTAATTGCTTAAATGCATCTGCTAGAGATGATGATCCAGACTTCTATAATCCTGATTTCGTAAAAGCAGGAAAGAAACTAATTGGGCTAATCCATTTCTGGGGAGAGTTCAATTTGGTTACTTCAAAGACCAAAGGTTTCTTCTCTAACATGGAGAAATATAAAGAATTGGTAACAGCCGTATACGATGGAGAACTTACTGATATTACAATGGTGATGTCCGTCACAGACTGGGATCCATCATCTACAAGGCATAATGACGATGCGGATGTTATGAACCTACAGTGTTTAGGACAGACAAAATGGCAGGTATGCCAGAATTACGACGGGCCATGTGAAGAATTCATTCTTGATCCAGGTGACATCATATACGTACCTAAAAGACTATGGCATGAAGTAACTGCTATTGGACCTAGAGCCAATATGATATTTGGCTATGAGGCTAATAAACTAGTGGACAACAGTTAAGTTGCTTACGTTAACCAAACCCTTATTAACCAACTCATTTAGAATCATAGTATTAACATGAATTAAGTGTGGCTGATGCTGCTCAATAGCCATCATAGCCTCATTCATATCTGCTCCTTGTGACTGAGCAATCTCAAAGTTCATTTGATTAACTACATCACACATAATCTTTACAATTTCATCTTTTTGCATTTTCTCTCCTATTGACGACCTGATTTATATTCGTTAAAAACTTCTTGTTCTAGATCTTCTGAGTAAACCCAGAATACTGGTAGCGTATATCTTCTAGCAGTCTGCTTTCCTGGTTTTGGCAGAACTTGCTTAACATGATGAATAAGGTGGTTTGGGAAAATTACCAAAGAACCTGTCTTTGGCTTAAAGGATAGATCAAATTGATCAAAACCAATTTCTCCACCATCATAGTCATCATTTAGATAGATAAGGGTACCAAAACTTAAAAGCGGGTATTCAGGAGCATCACTGCTTCCATCAGCATGTGCTCCAAGATCAACAAACTCTTTCCATTTAATAAGTTCAAGACCTCTGCTGTTAGCCTTCTTAAACACATTAACCCCATGTTCTGGCAAATATGTGTTTTCTAGGTATTCTCCAATATCAGATGCTAGTTTTCTAGACAACTCAATAATCTTTGGATCAGTGACCTCAAGACATCCATCATGCTCTGCTCCAATATAGTCAATATATAGAACAGACTTTGATCCTCTATTCCAGACATCGTCTGTGGAGTCTAGATAGTCTTCCAAAACCTTGCACTCCTCTAGAGATGCAAAATCCTCTACAAATACGATACAATCCTTGTTATATTCCATAACTCACCACTTTCCTACTGGACATTCTGCTTGCTTCAATGTGGACTTTAGTTTCATAAAACATCCACACTTCTTACATTTTACCAGACGCTTGTTAAACCATTCACAGGTATTGCATATTTCGAGACGGTATTCGATCAGAGCCTTATCTGATCTTGGCTGATTAGGATCAAACAAATCCGTAAATTTAACGTCCGACATAATACATAAACCCTAACACAACAGCCATAATAGTTATAGCCAATACTAAGCCAACTATTTCCACTCTATCTCCTGATCATACGTAATAGAATACTCTCCCCCATATACTTCTGCATATGAGAGGATATCCCTATTATATCTGATAACGGTGTTTTTACCCACCTTATCCGTCATATATTTTTTACCCTCAATAAGTGTATCATAAGGGATCCCTTCAGCCATAAGGGAGTTATTTAGGGTTTCTATATACCGTGCTTTTCCATACCGCTTGGAAGAAAAACTTTGGTTTGGATAAATTTCTCTAAAATCTAGATCTGCTTGTTTGGCATCATCGGAATGCTCAATAATATAGTGAACTGCGTCACATGGAATCCGTTCGGACCAATTTCGCATGTTATCGCTGTAAGACTCCATGTTCTTTAGAGTTGAATCAGCGTATGCCATGCGTATTAGGGTGTTTGGGGAGATAGGAGTCTCTAATGCGAACGCAATCAAAAACGCCGTTGCGAATGGGAACTTGTCGCTATACGTTGTTACCCCATAGTGAACATTTGGGTTAAAACTTTTCGAAGACATATTATCATTTAGTAGGCGCATGTGATTTCCAATTGAATGCAAGTTATTTCTATTGATGTCGCAGTCAACGAAAAGACACTCTTCTATGTTTACGTCTTTTGATAGCACCAATATATTTTTGTCGTATGTGCCGACGACTTTAGATCCATACGCCGAACTTAAAAGTTGCGCCGAAAGGAAACCATCCATATCTGGCGAAATGATTAATTTATCGTATCCTTGTATTGTTTGAAGTATTGCATCTTTAATGCTGTTCACGTCTCTCCCAGTGCTTCAGGAATGAGTTTGCAAAACACAGGTTGTCAAACTCTCCAAAATGCACATTGTCTCTAGCCACATCCCAGTAGTGCCGATACTTACTATTTGATTTTGATATCTCATCTGGATTTACACCATCCATATTTTCGATATCGAAGCAGTGCTTTAGCATGCCCTGCTCTTTAAGTTTCATCATTACCTCTATAGTAATGCGCTGCCAACTTGAATACATGAGAGGGATGTGATTGGAATCACACAGTAGTTCAAGTTGCTTAATGCCCATAAACGATCTTAGCAAATTTTCTTCGATGATGTCAACTATCAAATCATCTTTTTCAAATGCTGTCCACTTTGTGGATATCTGGCTATCGTCCACAATCATCTTACGATAAAAGTCGGGGAATAGAATAAAGATAGCCTTTGGCTTACCAAATAACTCAACATAACGCATCACGTTATATACAATGACATCTATGGGGGATTGGACTAGTGCCAGATTATAGAATTGATCCCCTCCCAATTTGCTGTTAAGCACACTTGCCCAGCCAAGATCTTGTGGCAAACCAAGAACCAGGCTTTGCGAGCATCCAGCAAATAGAAAGTTTGATGATGCCAGTTCAGCAGAAAAGTCGTCAGATCTAAAACCATGGCCGTTAAACCTGTATTCTATATCATCGTGTTTATAGTAAGTTCCTGGATATTGATCTTGAGAGTATCCTCTTAAAGTTTGTCCAGATACGTCAGAGTTGTTTATAAAATTTATAAAAGGTTTTTCATATAGTTTCAGGGCAGGACTATTGATGATAGTTTTCATTTTTTAAAAACACCCTTTATAATTTAGCATTATGACCGTTACAATTGAATCAGTCCTTGGAATTATTCTTAGCATTGTATCTATTCTATCAGCAATCGCCATGGGTGTCAAGTTTTTGGTCAAACATTATTTTTCAGAATTGAAGCCAAACTCTGGTTCAGATCGGAAGAGCACACGTCTGAACTCCAGTCACCGGCTATGATCTCGTATGCCGTCT
>OGVT01000063.1_pt1 | contig 12255 bp, 14 predicted proteins | sample 1575831 | NCBI WGS metagenome assembly OGVT01 (sample SAMN07581542, study PRJEB24739) | freshwater metagenome | place: Singapore | collected 2015-04
GTTTCCCAGTCACGATATCTGCACATGTTTCTCAGTACCGGTAAATGCGCGCAGTGCTGCATAGTCTGCCAGCTCTAGACTGCTCAACTTACTCTGCACAGTCGTGGCGACTGCGCCGGTGCCAGCTGGAGTATAACTAACTTGGGTTGCTAGATTCTCACCAATTGCAAGAGAACTCTGAACAACGACTTCAACTTTACCAGCAACAGGCGCTTCGCTGAACGCAAGAGTAGAACCAGCAATGCTGTAGTTAGCTTTCTCTTGATAGATACCGTTGACAAAGACTTGAGTATTGTCTTTGTTCAGTACAGCAACTGGTAGTGCAAACGAAGTCAACACACCATTACTCGTAAGCGTATACGAAGTAATGCCAGCAACAGAATACAGAGGAGCTGCTGGTGCTGGACTGACGTTAGTGAGAAATGTTACTTCCTGACCAACTTCAAGTCCAGAATTGAATGTGACGCGAGTACCAGAAGTCTCTGTGTAGTCCGCCCCACGCTCAGATAGTAGACCATTAACGAAGACAACAAGATTATTAGCGCCGGGCGAGTACGTGAATGGCAGATCAAACACAGTCTGTCCAGCAGTTGCTGTTGCGGTATGTCGAGCAAGAATGCTACCAATACCGTTTAGGATGATGTCATCAATACGATCAGCTTGTGTTGCAATACTTGCATCGAGCCTAGCTCCTTCTGCGTCAATAGAGTCTTTAATTGATCGAAAGTTACCATCGATCTCAAGTGATGTGAGTGGAGCACCTTTAATTGAATCCGCAGTGGGCTTTGGTGCTACAGAAGAAATTCGATATTTGATTGGTGTTGTTGCCACGACGTAATACTCCTATTTTCTAATATTTAGAGTATCTTTTAAATACGTTTACAATGCGTATAGAACCTCCCACTATCCAAGTTGTGCCACCCCGCAAGGCACTCTCAGCAATAGAGCTTAAAAATTCTGTTGTCGAGAGTGCCTTTGTCTTTTCTAACACAGGAATCAATCAACAATGGCTCGTTCTTTCAACACTTCAGGCAAAATCCGTAATGCACGCCGTAGCAATGCAAAAATGAAAGAAGACTTTCTTGATGTCGAAACTCAACGTCAAGCAAAGCGCCTAAGTCGTCAACAAAAACGCCTAGAAAAGGAAACTGGAATTGCAAACGTCATTGATATCAATACTCGTCAACGTGTTGTTCGATTTGAAGATGTTAAAGAACTTAAACCACTGACTGATACTCAGTACGACTTCTTTGAAGCATGGGAAGACGATCAAGCAACTGGATATGTACTTTACGGTTCTGCTGGTACGGGTAAGACTACGTTGGGGATTTATCACGCAATTCTTGATGTTCTTGATCCACAGAAGCCAGAATATAAACAACTAATTATCATTCGATCCAGTGTTCAGACGCGCGATCAAGGACATCTTCCTGGGGATTTGGCCCAAAAAATGGAAGCATTTGAAGCTCCATATCATAGTGTCTTTGCAAAACTCACAGGTAAGAAAGATGCATATGAGAAACTAAAGGATATGGGCAAAGTTGAATTCATCTCAACTTCGGCACTTAGGGGCGACACGTTCGAAGATGCTATTATCTTGGTGGACGAGCTACAAGGCATGACATGGCATGAGTTGGATACGATTGTCACGCGAGTTGGTAAAAATGCAAAGATCATCTTCTGTGGCGATGGGAAACAGAACGATCTGATCACCAAGAAAAATGATGTCACTGGCTTTCACGAATTCATTGAAGTAACTCGACAGATGGCAGAGTTCCGAAACTTCAAATTCACAAGCGATGACATCGTGAGAAGTTCCTTTGTCAAGGCGTGGATTATCAACAAGGAACGTCTAGGACTATGAACTAACAGCGTTCGATAGCAACATTCAATCGGGTAGTCTTCGGACTGCCTTTTTCTTTTGTTGGATTCCTGACGTACAATACATGACATGAAAACATCTGACATTCAACGAGTAGTCATCGGTCTGTTCAAGTCTCTCTTCGCACAGAAGAAGAAAACGACTCAGCGCGTGGCTCGTGTCGCGAAAACAGTCGAGAAGAAACCAGCGCAGAAGAATGTTTCTTACAAAGTCAATCAGAAAGTCTGTGAACAGTATCTGCTTGACAAGATGGTCGATTCTGGTATGCATAATCTCACTTCGAAGTTTCACAAGAAAAAGTAAGAAAGTTCTTGAAATCCTCGGATTTTCTTGCTACAATCACTACACACAAACAAACACACTCTACATCATGACTTACCTGATCCCCACCCAGAACGTTGCAACTCTGCAAGCCGACATCGCCAAGCTGGCCAAGAAAGCAGCAAAGCTCGGTTGTGCAGCACCTGTGCTGACTATCGGCAAGACTGTCTCGGTCAAGATCGGTGAGACTCTGTATGGCGACTTCATCTATGCTCAGAAGGTCGAAGTCGAAGTGACTGGTGAAGCACCGAAGCTGAACGGCTGGTCGTTCATCGGTACTGTTGAGTCGGTCGAAGGCTCTACGATTCTGCGTAGCGTTCCTGGTCACCAGATTCCCGAGCAGTACCGCGATGCTGATCCTTGCAACTGTGATCACTGCAAGATCAATCTGGAATAGCTGATGGATGCAATGGTAGATCACTAAGAGTTATGTCAAAATCATCAGCAACTCTCTCAATAAAATATCCTTTATATGTACGATATGTTTCAAGATTTGGAGACAAAAGATTTTTTAGTGATCTTGGGTTCAACGATGTTCCGTACAATTCATTTTCAATCTTACAAAAACTTTCTGTTCCCATTGCAATTAGCTTTTCACCGGATGGTCTAGTAATTATGTAATACTTTCGCTGTTTCTTATTTCTTGCATGAATATTTTTCATTCCTTGCTCAGAAATATTCATTTTCTTTCCTTTATTCGGTGGTGTTCTGCCTTTCATTGCTTTTGATTTCTTTTGCGATGATTCCAAAGCTTTTTCTTCACCAATTCTCTCAGATAATGGTACACTATTGATAGTTCTCAATTTCTCTATCAATTCTGATGTATGCTTTTTGCCATAAAATGGGTTGTTTTCTCCCGACATCTTGATCGACATCATTTTAGAAAATTCTTTTTTTATGACTTCATACTGTCTAGAATTAATTTGTCGTTTGTCACAAGATAGATACTTGAAAGCATTTAAAGCATACGCCATTCTTATTTTTGTATTTTCGTCTTTTGCTGCCTTATACATTAACAGATGAGCAATATAATGTTCACGAGCAGTCAACTTTACTAGATTGCTTTTCTGATTTGTTCCACCTAGACATTTTGGAATTATATGATGATTTTCATAATATACGTCAGCTTCCAGTTTTCGTTGTTTCCTGTCATCTATTAGTTGGGAGTAAATCTTTTGATAATCCATGATGATCATTATGGTAATTGTGATATATCTATTTAAGTAAGACACTACTTGTCTGCAAGACTTTTATGCTAGGATAGCAATATTCAAAGAAAGGAATGACTATGAAATGGATTAGCGTTGACGATAGACTGCCAAAGGAAAATCAATGGATTCTCTATCACGCACCTGGTATCTTTAGTCCAGATGCAAGTGCCCAAGTCTGGGTTGGGCAGTATGATCCAGAAGACAACGTATTTTTCAGTCGATCTGGATTCTTTGGTGGCGGTGAAGTGACGCACTGGATGCCAGTACCAGAACTGCCATAAAGTAGAAGGGACTCTTGATTGAGTCCCTTTTTGTTTTAGTCTTGTGGATGATAGCCGAACTCATGGAATGAGTTGCCATCTGTAAAGATTTCTTTTGCTTTCACTCGCTTTGAGAGAATCTTGTGAGAGTCGAATCGTTCACCATGATCATGAGCATATTGCAGGTTGGTCGTTACCCAGTCGCCTGGATTGATTTCCTTGATCGTTGAGTCATTAGGCACTGCTCGATAGATGTTCACTTCTGCTTCTGGACGATTGTGCAGAGTTCTCAGTTGCGAGTGTACTTTGTAGTCATCATCTCTGCCGTCGCCATAGAGCCGAGCACCGCGACTTGAGTAGAAGTCTGATGGGTAGATATCACGAGTCAGATCATGCGCTGGTGCCCCGTAATCCGGCCCTGGAGCAGTGTGTTCTCCACGATAGTCTTCTTCGGACTCAGTGATCGCTGATTGCTTGTTCGTGTATTTCCATACAGGCTCGTCTGATGGTATGGATACAGAGTTTTCACCAGCATCAATGTTTCTGTGTGTGCGTAGCTTATCAGCAACGAATTTCACATTTGGATGTCTGCTGACATTCGCACCCATTTTTCTAAGAGAATGCCAAACGTTATCTGCATCGACTGAGATGCCTTTATCGCTTGTGAGATTTGCATTGTTTTCTTTTGCAAAATTTATTGCAGCAAGATACATAGCCTTTCCGTGACCAAGACCTCTATGTGCAGGATCAACATTTGCTTCACGGACAGAGTAGTTCGCACCATCATCATGCGATGACAGCATCAGTGATCCAATCTGCTTACCAGAGGCATCATTCAAAGAAAAGTTAACCCATTTCGACTTGTCTGCACCAGTGCTTTGAGACATCGAAATGTTGTGTTGCTTCGTAGAATCATTAATCGGTGGATGTTCTTCAGTCAGCACTTTATTGACTGCATCAAGCAGTGACTGTGGAATGTTCTTGATCGACATTGTATTGTTTTGTTCTTGTATAAAAGTAAAAAAGAGTCTGAAGTTATTTAGACTCCAGACTCTTCATTTCGATCACAGATACTTTGCTGCTAGTCTCGCGTATATAGATCGCGGGAAGCGATTTTGATCAGCTATAGTAGCTTCGCCATTAGCATCGTGATGGATCGCGTGGTAGATCGATCCAAGCGCATCCAGACACTCTCTAATGACTGCTTCATCCGCAGTGATGTTACGTGCAATGTAAAGGCGTTGATTGATCTCAAAGAAGAGCTTAGTCCACTCACTGGTGCTGATTGGAGTCAGTGCTTTCTCAAGCCAGACTTGATAGATTGCACGTAGCCGATCGAGATACTCATGATCAGTCTCTTCACGATAGACAGTGAGTTCAATACCAGGATCATCATAGTCTTCATATGGAACTGGAATCGAGCAAGGATCGATATAGACTTGATCTGCATCTACTGCATTACGAGAACAGAACTCATTGATTGCATCTCGAATCGTTGCATATGTCTGACAAGTCGTTGCGATCTGCTCAGAGACTTGTGCAGTCTCTCTACGAAGCGGTCTACGATGTTGATCTGGAATGCACTCTAGCAATTCACGCATCAATTGCAAGAGATCAACGATTGCTGCACGGATTTCATTCATGATGAATAGTTCTCTCTTTACTGATAATTACCAAACTCTTCGATTGGATGATGTGATATCACGATGTGTTTGTCCTCATATTCTGGCTCTTCGCCTCGTGTCGTTGACATCACAAACTCTTTGTTGTAGTCGTGAATTTTTCTAACCCCATCCGGCGAAGTTGCATAAACATGCTTACCATCAGCAAGAGCGCGAGAGACAAGACGTTCCCACATTGCTGCACCAGTCGTAAACTGCGTGTTGCTTGACTTTAATGGCAAGGCTTGTTTGTTGAAATGATCATAGATGAATTCCGTAGCAAAACCTTTTGGAAGTCGATCTACGGACTTAACACGATCAACAGCAGTTTGTTCGATGTGTGGACGTTGAAATCCAGGACTTGAGTCTTTCTTCTCGATGCTCGAAATATATAGCGTTTCTTTGTTTGCATGATCATTTACGAGATATGTGTTCTCGTCATCATGGTGTAGATGTAAGTCCGGAGAAATCTGTTGCGTTTTGCTCCAGTGTTTTGTTTCATGGAACAACTTGTTCCTATATCCTTTGTGATTTGTTTCCAACGTAGAGAATGGTGAACCAATCAGTTTCGCCATCTCCGATAGAATTCGATATTCTTTAAATCCAACCATTGATATTTGCCTTTTGAAAAACGTGTTTCCTTGCAAGTCCGAGACTAAAATTTGTTTGATGATATCATCATACTCAATAATTAGTCGAGTCGAGTTGTTCTCGACGTTATATGGCGATCCCAACAATGATGCGAATCGATATGAGAACCAGTCAGACTTGATCTTGTTTAGCAATGCTAAGTTCTCTGATAGATCATCTAAACAGTCATTTTTAGTGAAGTCGTTTAGTCCTCGCCAAAAGTCATGAGTCATTGCATCAAACATCTCAAGATAATCAATCAATCGATGTTTGAAGCCATTGACTAAACAGTAATCAATGGCTTTGCTCATTACAGTCGCCAACCCTTCGGTGTAACAAAGATCATCTGTCGCTTGCCGTTTGGATGAATCACGACATGAGCATGATGCCAAGTCGAAGCACCGCTGTTGTACTCAAGTGCAAGGCGACTCGAAGTGCCAACAACATAACATCCCTTCTGGATGCTCGGCGAGTGACTGTGGCCAACGATCATCTTGTCTGGAATCCTCGCAAAGCCAGCAGCACTACCACGAGCACCATTGATGCCGCGATCACCATGAGCACCGACTTCGATGTCCATAATCTTGACGCCAGAGCGATTGATGAAGTCAACATTCTGTTTCAGGTGCGGACGAGCAACGAGTTCAAATGGATCAGGATGTTCAGTGCCACTTGCACCCATCTCTGTCTGCTCAAGCATTTGATACATCAGAAAGTGATAGAGCTTTGCATTCCACGGTTCTGTCTTGATATCAACTTCGTTGAGCCAGCGCAGCAGGTGTTCATTGTGATTTGACTGCACAATCAAGCTTGTCGAGTAATCTGGCGTTGTCTTGTTGATATACTCAACAGTCAGACGAAGTTCTTCTTCGATTGAGTTGAAGCCAGTCTTCCACTTTGCATATTGAGTGAAGACATTCTTCTTGTGATGATGGCTCACCGAATAAGCATCCAGACTATCGTGCCGAACAATGTACTTTGGCTTCAGCGTATTGACAATCGATTTATCATCAGTATAAGTGTACTGCTCAACGATTGGATCACGGAAAAGTGCATGTTCGTCACCAGTCACGAGAGCTTCTGCCGCATGTTTCTCAATTGTGCCATCTGACTTGTACTGAGTATCAATATCAAAGAAGCTCTTCGTTGTGGGATCATAGTTCAGATGTCGCAGATGGTAGACATCTTCATGAAACTCAAGCACGATTGCAGACAGCGAGTGATTGAAACGAGCTTTTTCGCCAAGCTTTGATTTACTGTAGTTTTTGACAGTGATAGCACCAGTCGTTGTCAGAATGTCACTGATGCGCTTATCCAGATTCGGCAAAGTCTTGAGTTGCACTTGAGCATGACCAACGATGACTGTCCAACCTTTTGAGAGTGGATCAAGTCCAGACAGTGGGTTCTCGGCAGTTGCTTGAATTCGCAGTCCGGCATAGACTTTCACATTGCATTGTGGGAATGTCAGCGTGTTCTCACATAGATAATCGCTGATTGCATCGTCATATGCATCTGCACTTGAATCATCTTCGCTATTGACAGTCTTGTACTTGATTGGAATCACAACGAGTCCTGCATCGGTTGCAACTCTATAGTGTTCGATGCACTGCATGAAGTCTTGATCGACTTCTGTATTGTTCTGAGCAGATGTAATAACAAGACGCTGCTTGTTATAGACATTGACATTTAGCCATTCATCTGATCGTTCATAGCTAACTGGATCAAGCGTAAGTTCTTGTTCAAACTCATCGGCAAACAGATCATCAGTTGCTTCATCGTTTGGCACTACACTGAATGGCTCACCACAAGACTTGCACTTATAGCGTTGCTTGATAGTACCAGTAGCAAGAGCTACAGTACCTTTCTTAATGACTTCAGTTGAATCACATGCTGGACAGTTCATTCAGACTCCAAAATTAAGATTTTGACCATTGAGCGATGATTTTATCATCAATCTCTTCGATTGGTTTCTCTGGATACAACTTTTTGAACATCTCACATTCTCGAATCGATTGATTGCCGTTACCAATACGAACAAGAGCATCGATGTAGTCGAGAAAAGCAGCAGACTCATCGCCCCACTCATCACCAATGATGTGCTTTTCATCAACTGGAAACTGTGGAAAGTCTTTTGCTTTAGAGCAAGCAAATCCAACAGTCTTGACGAATCGATCTTTGTTTGTGTTGCCGTGCGTAACAAAGTCATATGCGATTGCCGGTACACCAATATTAGTCAGTCCAGACACAAGTTCGAATTGATCGCAATGACCATGAATGTATTGTAATAGGCGTTGCATGTTGGACAAAGACCAAGCAAGATTGTTTCGTGTCCACTCACGAGACTTCAGAAACTCATCCACTTTCTTGTCATCAAGATATCCAACTACACCTATTCGCAGAGGGCGATCACATTTCTTATCAGGAATCTGCTGAGTGCGAGTATGCATAAATTCTTCAAAGTCCATTATTCAATCCTTTCAATGTTTTTAATCTTATGTCCAAGTGGCACGATCTCTTCTTTACCTTCAAGTTCATGTTCTGCTGGAATGAACGGCAATCTGTCTCGCATATGATGTGACAGCAGAATGTCATCCCTATGAACACTTGCTTTCAACACATGCGGAATAGCACCCTTGATATGTGACATTCCAGAAAAATCTCGCGCAGTGTTGATGTCAGTTGTCCAACTCTCAAGTGCGTGTGGCACATATGGATTATAATCAGTTACTTTCTCTGGAAGACCAACGCCTCGATAGATAGTAATTGTCTCTGGAAGCTTCTCTCGATGAACTTCCTTTGCTATGTCATGTATTCGCTGCATGACATCAATCGCGGCAGGATGAATCATTGATTTATGCATAGGAACTTCATCAATCTCTGGATGCTTGACTGTATTTCCCATATCGAAGTGATGCTTTGCAATGTTTCTCAGATAAGAAATCACTGGTGCTTCGCCACCATATTCATACCAATGTGAATATGCAGAAACATGATGTGATGGATCAATCATGTTACTCAGGTGAGAATGAATCGATTCTGCATTCTCGCCAGAGTGAGCCATATTATTTGCAATCTGATAATGCAAATTGTATGACATGAACTTACGATTCGCTTCGTCCAGATACTGAAAACTCTCAAGCAACGATTGTGTTAGATATGTCCAGTAAACTTTATCTTTACGCACTAAATACTCCCGTTGATGTTGTTAAAGAAATGCCGGTAAGCAGATTCACAGTCTATGCTTACCGGCATTCTTTTTATTTACACTTCAGAAGTGTTATTCGCGCTCATTCGATGTCAATGCTGTACTTGACAGTGCGAGTGAAGAAAGGTTTGCCATTCACACGAATCTTAGTCTTCGAGTAGAAGCGATTCAACTTGAAGCCAGCTTCTTCGATTCGCAGAACAGTTGCGCTAGGATTACCGAGTCGGTAGTTGGCACGAGCTTGCTTGCGCGAGATGACTTTGCCAGACATCAGTGCATTCAGGAAACGAACTTCTTTGCCAACAGTCTTCTTAGCCATGGTATAGGGTTCCTTGTGATCCAGGTTGGTTTGCATGTCGATCTAGGATCATCAATCAACATGAAGATATTGTAGCTGGAGTTTTGGTACTGTACAAGCGGGGTCAGAAAATTTTTACGACACTTCGCCAAGTTCAAAAGTCTTCATTTTTGCATTGAAAACATTCATACTGATGATTGCTAATGCAGTTAAACCGTCAAACATGAACACATCAACTGACGTTTTACTTTTTTTGTTTACAATTGATGTTTTTCTGATATTCTGATAGTATTGATCCAATATACTAACTGTTTTAATTTCATTACTTGACATTCCAAGAACACTTTGCATGAAATCTTGCATTCCAACTTCTGGCATATCAAAAATAGTGTCATCGAATGACATTGCTGTTAGTCTACCAATACATCCAGTAGCCTCGGCAATCTGTATAGTTTTAGCGTTTTTACCAAGAGAAGAAACATCCGAAGTGATAACAAGATATTTTCGATCACCAAGAGTCCGATTAACATGTGATCGAAACATATCAATTTCTGCATTGTTTGGAGTCTGTCGTTGCCAGAGTTTACCGTTTAGTGTTGGTACATGAAAAATTACGCTTGAATTATAAGTTTCATTTGCAAATACGCTGACTGTTTGAAGTTTAGATTTGTTCATAATCGTCTAATATATGGAAATGTTATCAGCTATGTTGATGAGTACAAGACATAGCTCTATACTATAACATAATTCAGCGATCACACTCGATATATTTTGCCATATTTTGTGTGTCGTTTTGCTAAACCAAGATCGCTCAATGACAGGGCAAACTTCCTGATGCTCGTCGTAGAACCAGTTTTTGTCACAAAACTATCATATAGTGTTGATGCTTTGTATTCACCCGAAGCAGTATTTTCGATGAATTGTTTGATTTTGATGTGGTCGGATGAAAGAGATTCTTCTCTATGTCGAGTATCAAAATTTCCTATATTGATATCTTTGATTTCATAATTATTGAAGTAGTGTTTTACAAGATGTGGAAACACTTTTGAATCCAACAAGAAAACATCAACTGGTTTTGTGTTTGATTTGTCACGAATACAAGTTCTCAGAATACACTGATAAAACGTGTTCGCAGCAATCACCAAAACAGACTGTTCACGAGTAAATTTCATAATACTTTGCATGAATGAAATCTGATTGTTGTTCGCATTATATGCACATTCAATTGATATAGCGTCAATGTGCCGAAATGAGTTTATACCATGACAGTTGTTGCTTATCTGATGATACCGACTGTATGGAAGACTCGTTGTATCTGAAATATTTCTTAACAGCAAAGATTCACGATCTTGTAGAGTTTTAGCGACATAATTTCTAAAAGTTTCAACTCGTTCGTGATGTTCTGCTATTGCTCCCTTTGAATGTGAGTACAGTTCGTTATTAATTTTGGCAAGATGAAAGATAATCTTCTCATCATGCTTTTCATACGCATGTGTAAGATTTAGATTCACGCCAGAATTTTTCAAAAAAATCCCAAGCGTTGTCGTATGAAACGCAGCAGATGATATAGAAATACTTTTGAATTGTGCAAGTATGTTTATATCATATAATCCAAAAATATTTATTTTCTGAGCATTGTTTGCAAGTAGAGAGTTCCAGTTAGATTCGCTGATATAGAGTTTGTAGTTTCTATTTTCAATAGTTTTGATTTTTGTCATGTTATAGATGTCGTTATAACAATGACCTTTGCATGGCATAAGCTCGACAAATCCATCAACAATAACACCAGTTGGATTCAACCAACGTTTCCAATCAATATGTCTGATACCAGGAACACCATCGGAATTAGTTGTTACTGTTAGCTCAGTCATACTGATTGGATCAAATGCTTCATCGATTAACAAATCTCGATTTGCATATAATGCTTTATTAGAAGAGCGATGATCAATCAGCTTCAATGCTTCGTGCGTAATAATTATTGTTTTATTCAGTGGAAGAGTTTGAAAGAATTTTCGAGATACAGATTCATGTTGATCTACTGTAGTCGAATTGATAATCACGATCTCACTATCATTCAGTCCAGCAGAAATAAGACGAACTCGATACTCTTCCTGTAGAAAAATGCTAGGAACAGAGATAATCGGTGGAGTATTTGCTTTCTGTTTTAAGAAAGCTTGAAGAATAATATTGAGCGTCTTGCCGCCACCAGCTTTTAAAGAAGATACGGCTGCACCAAGTGGATTTTTGCTATACATTGTTTGTTTCCTAAGTCTTTTGTTTGAATTTTACTTCTGGGCCAACAGAAGGTACGTCCTCAGCATGATCGACAAACTATAAACCCTTGGCCAGGGAAGACTATGGAAAATCAATCATGTTGAGGACTATACAAATTTATTTAGTAAAAACCTCATTTTGTCGTTTTGTACTATCCCGTACTCACGTAGTATAGCATACATCTTGAAATTTCATCAGTTTGAGGTGACGCTTATAACGTATAAGTCTATAGATACAAAGCGTCACCTTTCATTATAGCGCATAAGGAGCAGTCGAAGACTGCGACTTGACGCGAAGCGCCAGCGTAGCGTCTACAGAAACTCATTGAATATCAGTTAAGTTTCAATCCTAAACAATCCTATAACATAGAGTCTAATTGAACAAATTTATAAGCTGTATTAAGTTAAAAAATATACACTAAGACAACATAGAGACTCATTGAAACAATATTACTTCAATTAAGTCTCTTTAGTCACTCACTTCGTTCGTGACGCAGTATCGTGACTGGGAAAC
>OGVT01000064.1_pt1 | contig 12242 bp, 19 predicted proteins | sample 1575831 | NCBI WGS metagenome assembly OGVT01 (sample SAMN07581542, study PRJEB24739) | freshwater metagenome | place: Singapore | collected 2015-04
AATCCGGCGCGGCGGCGATGAGGTGGGCGTTGGCATCGCGATTTGGGTAATTTACTGTCGCAACATCAAACTCTTTTCCGTCAATAACAATCACAGAATTTCCGCTTTTATATGAGCTGAATAACCACGGCCCCGGCGTGAATTTTGGTTCGTTCATACGTCCTCCAGCTTTGCGAGCGCGGCTCTGACTTTTACTTGCCAATGATTGTTTTGGCCTCCAAGATTATTTATTTCTTGATATTCGGTAATGTCAGTAAGCAAACCTTCCGAAGCCTCCACCAACTCCGCAACAATGTCGGCGCGGATGTAGGGCTGACTCCCTTGCTCTTCGTAGTCGTAAACATCAAGTTCGGCATCAACCCAAATCTTCTTTGGTGTTTCACTCATTTCACCCTCCGTATATATACGTCACAACGAGTACTCAAACCATATGGCGATGACTCTGCGCATTTAAACTCTTTCTCACTAAGCGTTACTGTGTTTGGCGCCATTATTATGATTGTGATGGCCCCAATCGACAAAAGTATCACGAATATAAATAAACTATTTTCAATGATCCACGCGCCAAAGTTAGATATATTTTTCATAGTCCTATCTCATAAAATTCGCTAATGTTTAATTCCATAAATAAGCCATCACTATTAAGGAATTCATCTCTAATCAATTCCTTTGGTATGTATTTGTAGTTTCGAATAAACATTTCTCCCCAATGTCCTAATTTCATCTTACGCTTATCCCACCACCATCTAGGCGCGTTTGCTTCTTTTAGCATCTTCAATAGTGTAAGCGCATCTCTTTCTTGCTTGATTTCAGTACATACTAAAGGAAGGAAAAACTCTAACTCCTCAACTATTATCTCTTTCTCTTGTTGCATCAATTCTTCTGGCGCCTTTTCTTCCTTTGCTCTTTCTATTTCCTCCGCTCTAGATAGTCCTAAGAATCTGCACCGACTATGAATAGAAGAAATACTTCGCCTTGGTAGCATGTCGCGTAATTCTTTATAAGTAGAATCGCTTACATTTTCTACCAATATTTGGTCTTCTTCTTCGGTCCAAGAGTTTCTCCTTCTATTTTGCATTTTTATTTACTCACTCATAACCGTAATCGTATCGTGGTTCAAATGACTCCTGCATGAGTCTCATTCTGCGTTCTTCTTCATAATTTCTCTCTTGGCGTTCTTGCTCACGTAGTTGTCTACGTTGAAGTTCTATTTGCTGCAATTGGTTATTGTAATACAGAAACTCGTAGTTTGGCTTTGGCATATTAGGATACTCGTTACGTTGGTTTGCTAACGATACCAAAGGAAGAAGTAATAATATAAATGTTGGTAGAACGCGCTTCATTAGTCAATCCTCGCTACTCTAATTGCTCCGTCATCACAAAGAACCATCATCCAACCATGTTCGTATTGGTAGGCTGTCTCTCTTTTCCCATCTTCAGTTGTGCGCACATATTTAACCAAAGGATACATATCTGGGTCGTCTGGATATGAGAGTACTCCATTACCTTTATGCGTGTGACCTTTGAATGAATGCCATCCGCCTCCGTGTTGGTATTCTTCATTTATACAAGAGACAATATCTTTATTTGAATGCATTGGATTATAGAGCCAAAATGGAATATAGCCGAGAATATGGAGAATACGTTCTTTGACGCGAGCATTAGTGCTTTCATCCTCATGGTTGCAGAAGTGAAGTTGTGGGTCAATGGTAGTTTCTAGTATGTGTGTCATTGTTGTCTCCAAAGAAAGTTATGAGTTAATTAGTGTCAAGCCCGCGTATTGGTCAAGGTACGCATCGGAGATCGGACCCACTCTGTCTTGACTCGGTAGTTATGCGTTGCATCGTCATTATGAATTATACACTTACCGCTCATATAGTTCATAATTAGTTAAGTATTACAGTGTCCACCAGTGAGGCTTTTGAGTACCCCAAGTGGCGAAACTATGTTTAGCGCCGTGATAGTAATCGCGATAAGCTTTTACAACGTCGTCTTTGTTTTGGTATTCGATCGGCATTGCTTGCGCAAATGGCGTAAGCGGTACGTCTGGTAATTCACGAAAGTATTTGCTAAGTCCATCACGTACCAAGAGATAAGAAGAATGATCACGATTGTGGTGGAATCGTAATTTGCATTCGCGATTAAGTTGTTCAATGAGTTCATAAAGCCACTCCGCATTTTCGCGTGATTGTGAAAGCCAAAGAGTACATGGGTGATTGCGATGTGTTGGTTTATAACCGCGATTGAGCACAGTAGAAAACATTTGAGCCGATTCCAATATCATTTTGATACAATGTTTATCGCAATGATATTGGGCGGCAAGTACGGGGTCGGTGTCGAGTACAAAGATATTCATTGGTGTCAATAGTACTTGTTATAACGTTGCTCGAGTTCAGTCAATGGAGGATTAGGATCGATATCATCGTCAGGATCAGGTTCGATAAAATTATTAGATTCGTCAACGTCGTACTCATCCTCGTCATCATGTTGGTAATACGGTGAGTCTTCCTCCTCCTCGTACCATAGGCCAAGAGAAGGTGCACGGGTGCGGCCAAAGAAGTGTGTCATTTGTAGAACCTATTGATAAGATTGCTAATAATACCACCACAGATAAGTAGCACAGCGAATATGCCAATAAAGATAAAGAAGACCAGTAGGTTGTCGAGCATGTCCATGAATGTTACCTCAGTTTTAATTACAGGATTATTATAATACAATTGGTTTATTTGTGTAAACAATTATTTTCATTGTTGGTACAGTGGCGGCCAAAAGAAGTTATTGTACAACGCGGGATTTTTATTATATAATAAAGAATAGAATGCCCTCTTTGAAACACGAGCAAGCTGATGAACGCATTAATGAAGATTGAGAAAGACATTGAAGATCACCGTATTGAATGGGAAGATCATGGTTGGTCTTCGGTTGAGAATAGCTTTGTGGTGAATACACCCGGCCATAAGTTAGAAATAAAGAAAGCTAAAGAGAACGCCTCGCATATTGACTCTATAAGTGCATTAGAACTAACGGAGAAGATTGACTTCTCCTTTTTAGTATGCGCAGGAGATGATATACCTGAATGGTTAGCTACAATTTGGTATTTGAATTTCCCAATCGACGCACGCACTTCTCGTAATATAGTACAGTCTGCTATGAGGGTACCAAAGGAGAATATTGAATCTCTGTACTTCCCGTTGGCTCCTTTAGAAGGACCAAAGAAGAAGTTCTTTGATGCGTTAGTGGCATTTGGTCGGTCTAATGGATTGCAACTTGTTGGTAATGAGTTGTATGCTGGCGCTCGAGCAGGAGACCCAAGAGCTGTGAAGATGTACCTTGACATGATGGGAATCCTGGATGAGGATGCCAAAGAAGAAGGCAGTGGATTGGTGAAAGTGGAATTGAAGTTTTGAGGTCGGTTGGTGGTCATTATATTACTTTATAAGATAAGAAGAGATAAGCCCGCCGGCAGTATATAGGCCCCCTTGTTCAGCGGCCCAATACCGGATTTATATTAAAAATATCTACTTAACTTTATCTAAAAGGTTTAAATAATAATTAAAAGAAAAGGTATAGAAAAAATTCCACGAAACCTATACGGCGCTCTCATTTGGCCAGCACCACCGAGGTTAAGAAGGTTACCACTATGGCGACCGGTAAACTAAAGGCCTGAAAGGAATAGAACGCTACGGTTATAAGCAGTATCCAACTCGCAATTGGGGCAAGAATAACCGAAGCGATGATGGCGATTGTGGCCACAGTTAGAATGAAGGTTAGGCTCATTTGTTAAACCTCAATCTCGGTTACGATCACGGTAAATTCCTCTTGGTCCATCGCATTAGGTTATTCTTTGGTTATGCGCAACGCTTCTAAAGCCATCGCTCTAGCAGGCGCTCCTCGTAAACCCACCCATTCAAGCGCGAAGGCGTACTGTTTGGCCAACGCCCGTTTGCCCGCGTGTTTGACTGACAGAACCAGTTGATACATCACCCTATCGTACAGATCATCGCCGAGATAAGAAACCGCGTCAGCCAACGCTTGCTGCATTCTTTCTTCTTTGGTACCTTCATACCGAACCGTATAACTCATTTCGATTCCTCCTTTTTGGCATGTTTCTCTAACAACAGTTCGAAGCGCATAGAGGCCGAGTGAAAATCATTCCACCACTGAATCACCCGCTCCTCTCCTTCAATCTGCTCCTCAACTCCCCACATCCATTCCGCGTTATGCGGACAGAGGTACCTCCACAGTATCAATCGGCCATTCGGGATAGGGAAACTCATGCTCACTTCATTCATCGTATCTCTCCTTTGGTAGGGCGCCGTCCGTGGCGCAGTTGGGTGGTAGGTTACTTCTTTTTGGCGGCCTTCATCGTAGCAACCGCTGCCTGTTCGGTGGTTGGCGCAGTGGGCGGGTTAATCCGTATGCCATCTTTAACCAAAGCAAGGAAGCCGTGAGCCTCATCATACCGTAGGTCAGCCATCGCATACTTGTGTTCCGCCGTATCGAGGTACTCCTTCAGTGAGGTACAGTGGCAGTAAGCCTCGTATCGGGCGTAGGCCTTGCCATGCCGCTTCTTTTGGTTGGGGCCGAATACGAACGTAACGGTATCGTCCACACGGTGAGCATTGATCAGTTTGTCCATTTGCGTAACCTCAAATAAAGATATAAATAAGAATCAAGATATCTGAATGATCAAATTCATTCATTGAGGATATCATATCACAATGAAAAACCTTGTACACACGTATTTATGAAACAATGTGTTTCCTTTGGTGAAACAATAAAATATATACAAATCAACCACTTAGGTGTATAATCAGAAGGGTGATAATGATTATCACTTTCATTGGTACCCGGTTCTTATCCTCCGCTCTCTGACCGGAAAACCCTGAAAGTGGCTGGTATCCCTCGGCCGGCAGTGGAGATGGCCCCTATACCCCTCTCTCCCCGGAGCTCCCTCCCCGAGGAGCAAGGGGAAACTATCACAGTAACAACGAATCCTGTGAATTGTCTTATGTACACACGCCAATTCTTATTATATAATCTACCTAATAGATGGATGGACGGAGTGAATGGCAACTTCTATTGCATACACAGCTTCACCGACTGCAAAACTCTTTCACGCAGACGAGGCATTTGTACGCTCTATCATCGGTCCCATTGGCTCCGGTAAGTCTGTCTGTTGTTGCCTCGAAATTTTTCGAAAAGCCTGTGAACAAGCGCCACATAGAGACCCCGACTCTAAGCATGGCGGAATTCGGCGCTCACGGTGGGTTATTATTCGTAACACCTACCGTGAGTTGATCGATACCACTATCCGCACATTCTTCGATTGGGTGCCAGAAGAGCTTGGCGTCATGAAGAAACAGGATATGGAATTTCACATGAAGTTCTCTCTACCAGACAACACGATCGTCTATTGCGAGATCCTCTTTCGAGCTCTTGATAAACCGAACGACATTAAGAAACTTCTTTCTTTGGAATTAACCGGTGGTTGGATTAATGAGTGCCGAGAAATTCCAAAGCAAGTAGTAGACATGTTACAGGGCCGTGTTGGTCGCTATCCTAACAAGCGTCAGGGTGGTCCCACTTGGTGGGGTATTATCATGGATACGAACCCACCCGACTCTGACCATTGGTACTATACTCTTTTCGAAGAGAACTTACCACCTAATTTTTCACTATTTCACCAACCTTCTGGTCTTAGTCCAGAAGCAGAGAACATAGAAAACCTTCCACCTCGTTACTACGAGAATATGATCGCCGGCAAAGATCAGGAGTGGATAAATGTTTATGTTCATGGTCAATACGGCTTTATCACGGATGGTAAACCTATATTCCCTGAATATAAGGATCATATCCATTCCACCCAATCTCCTTTGGTCTTACCCAAAGGATCTAAAGTGTTCGTCGGTATAGATTTTGGCTTAACTCCCGCAGCCGCGATCGGACGCCTATCCCCCTCAGGCCAGCTCCAAGTCCTTGATGAGTTGTGCACTTTCGACATGGGTGCGGTCTCCTTTGGTCGCCTGTTGCACCAAAAGCTCTCAACGGAGTTTCGCGATTGCGAGATAGAAGTCTATGCCGACCCCGCTGGCGAACAACGTGCTCAGACTGACGAGTCAACTCCATTTCAGATTCTCCATAATCAGGGAATTGACGCGTATCCGACTTATACGAATGACTTTACAATTCGCCGAGAGGCAGTTGCCGACTTAATGATGCGTTTAGACATGTCGGGGGAACCTGCATTTATCCTTGGTCCCAAGGCGAAACTTGCTCGTAAAGCTTTGGCAGGTGGATATAAGTATAAGCGGATGCAAGTCAGTGGAGAAGCGCGTTTTCAGGAACGCCCAGATAAGAATAGATATTCGCATATTGCAGATGCGATTCAGTATTTAGTACTCGGTGCGGTAGGTGGAGAAAAGGTAATTGGTGGTTACAGCTCGAAAGAGATAGACTATTCCACCACAGCAAGAGCAGTAGTATAGTGGCCAAAGCAAAAACAAAGCCTCGTAAAAACCCTCTGCCCCCATCCAAGAGATAAGATTATATGATTGGAATGCCTGACAGCGAAATAGAAGTAGAAGAGCCCTCAATCATCGGTCCAAATGCCGAACTGGACGAGCGCGACGTGCTTGCTATCATTTCAAATGAATTGCAACTGGCAGACCAAGGCATTGATTTTGTAACGCCACTCGATTACTATATCGGTAATCCTAATGGTCGCGAAGTCGAAGGAAGATCCACGGTTACTTCTACTGATGTAGCTGACGCCGTCGAGTGGATCATGCCACAGATCATGAAGGCACTTACACAGACTAATGAAGTCGTGATCTTTGATCCTCTTGGTCCTGGCGATGAAATGCAGGCAGAACTTGAATCTAAGTACGTCTATGACGTAATTATGAAAGAGAATCCTGGTTTCATTACGATTCATGAGTTTGTAAAGGACGCACTTCTTCAGAATTACGGCGTTATTAAGGTTTACTTCGAGGATGAGGCCACTTACGAGGTTCAGGAATTTACTGGTCTTGTAGAGGAACAGGTCATAGTAGCTACTCAGGCTGAGAATGTAGAGGTGCTTGAGTATGAAGCGCAAGAAGACGGAACTTTTGAACTCAAGATTAGAATTAAAACTCCTCATGGAAGGATTGTCTTGGAGGCAATCCCACCGGAACAGTTCCGTTTCAACTCTGATCACAACTCAGTATGTTTGGAACACGCTCGTTTCTTGGCTCATGTTACTAATAAGACCGCTTCTGACCTTATTAAAGAAGGATTTGACAAAGAAGTAATCGAAAGGATTGGTTCTGGTACTCGTAATAATCTGAGTGATTACAGATTTGCGGCGCAGGATGAGACTACCACCTTCCCAGATCAATCACAGGATTGGGCATTGCGTATGTTGGAAGTTGCAGAATGCTTTATGCAACTCGACATTAATGGTGATGGTATTGCAGAGTACGTAAAGATTACGGTTGCTGGCGCAGACATCGGTACGCCAACTGATATCTTATCTTCAGAAGAGATTTCATATAATCCTTTTGTTGGTACTACTGCAATTCTGATGCCACATAAGTTCCGCGGTCTTTCTATCTATGATCGACTAAAACAGATCCAAGATCAGAAGACTGCGCTCCTCCGTTCTATTCTTGACAACGTCTATTTACAAAACAATGGACGTACGGTTGTGGTTGAAGGAATGGTCAATATGGATGACCTCCTAGTGTCACGTCCAGGTGGAGTTGTAAGAGCGAAACGATCAGATGCAGTATCTCCTTTGGCAACTCCTCAGTTGAGTCCAGAGGCTTACAACATGATGAATTACTTCGATCAGGTCCGTGCTGGCCGAGTTGGAGTATCTCCAGAAGGAGAGGCCACTCCACAGAAGATTGGAGCTCGTGTAGGTTCAGAAGGTGTAGAAAGACTTCTGAATGCAAAAGAAGAACTCGTCGGACTTATTGTAAGAGTGATTGCAGAGACTGGAATGAAACCACTCTGTAATAAAATTCGTGACTTGTGTACTATGCACTTGGATGCAATCCAAGATTACCAATTCCGCGGTACTTGGGTAAAAACCAACCCTGCCCAATGGCCTAATCGTCGTCGCATGACTGTTAGAGTGGGTACAGGAACGGGCGATCATCAAGCCCAAGTCGCCGCACTTTCTACCGTACTCTCTTTCCAGGAAAAGATTATCTCCCAACCTGGTCAGGCAATGGTTACGCCTCAGACTGTATATGCTGCTTTGGATGACTTTGCTAGGTTCTCACAATTGAATGGAGCCAACAAGTATTTCTTAGATCCTAATAGTCCAATGGGTCAACAGAATGCTCAAGCAATACAACAGAGTCAAGCGCTACAGGCACAGCAAGATCAACAGCAGGGCATGGCGCTTTTACAAGCTCAGGTTGATACAGCTCAGGCGCAAGTTAAGATGGCCCAAGCTCAGCAGGACAACGTAGCACTTAAAGGACAAGTAGAGAATTTGAAACTCCAACTTAGTGATCTTAAGACTAGGATGGAAGCGATCAATAAAGACGAAGATAGAAAACTTCGCAAATATGAGATTGATGAGCGTACTGCCATTGAACTCACAAAGATTGAAGTTGAAGCGCAGTCTGAAGAGAACGCCAACTTCATCGCTAATAAGACCTCTGTGTCAGGAGTATAAATGGAAAAGGATGATTTGATTAAAGAAGTTGAACGTGGTAGAAGGGCAAATGACGCCTATGAGAATTATCTCAAAGACCACATCAATGCAGTGAGATCACAATTGTTTACAGCATTTTGTGGACCAGATGTTCCGTCAGAAGATCTGGTTAAAATTAAAGGATTGGCTTCGGCCATAAATGGTTTGGAAATGACGATATTCGCAGATATTGAAAATGCCAAACTTGCAGCAAAACAATTGAATGATTTAAACAATTGAGGATTTTATGACTGATACGACTAACTCTACCAATACGGCGAGCGTCAATCCAGTAAGCCAAATTACTGACCTATTGGTTAGTGGAATGCAGACTGACGAAGAAGTTCCAAATCAAGAAGAGGAAGGAGCCGGCAACGGCGAACCAGATACTTCAATTGATGAAGAACATGGTGGTGAGTCTGGGAATGAGAATGCCGAGGGGGATGAAGATCCTTCTGTTGGTTCAGGTGACGATGAAGTCACTTGGGCAGGCGTTCTCGGAGTAGAGGATAACAATATTGTACTTGACGAAGAAGGGAACCTACAAGGTCTTCTCGTTAAAGTGGATGGAGTTACTTCTACTGTGAGTGTAAAGGACTTAGTTGCTGGATACCAGACAAATAAGCACTATACACAAAAATCCCAAGCTCTTGCAGAAGAGCGAAGGGAATTCGAGAAAGTTCGCGGAGATGTTGCTCAGAATTATTCTGAAAGGCTAGCCGCCGTAGACAAATTGACTGGATTTCTTTACGAAACTATGACTAAAGAATTCCAGAACATTAATTGGGAGAAACTACGTGCTGACAACCCAGGTGAATATGCTGCAGCTGTAGCGGATTATCAAACTCGTGATGCTCAGTTTAAACAGATCCTTAATGCAGTACAAAGTGAAAATCAAGCATTACAACAGCAACACCAACAGCAGTATAATGTAGAATACCAGAAGCACCTTGCTAACCAATATGAAAAAGTATTGGAAAACAACCCTTCTTGGCGTGATACAGAAAAAATGCAAAAGGATATGGTTGTATTGCAAGATTCTGCCAATGAAGTTTATGGCATTAGTCCTGAAGAGTTCAAACTATTAAATGATGCGCGTCACATTGAAATTCTTAAAGACGCGCTAGCATTTAAAAAAGGTAAAAGCATTTCTGAAAATAAGGTTAATCGCGCTCCACCTAAATTCCAAAAGGTAGGTGGAAAATCTGGTAAACCGATGAGCAAACTTACTCGTTTAACTCTTGATGCTCGTAAGGCGCAAGGTTCTCGGCAGAGAGATCTACAGACTGCTGCCGTTGCCGAACTCCTTATGGGTGGACGTTAATACCACATATAGGAAATTAGACAAATGTCAACTGCAAATCTTGATTCAGCAGATCTAAAGGCGGTTACCGCCGGTGGTCTTATTCGTGAAGACGTAATGAACAAAATCTTCGATATTTCGAAGATTCCGCTGCCCTTCACCGACCTCGTAGGTTCAACCACTGCAAAGAATGAATATATTGAGTGGACGACTGACGAACTCGCAGCTCCTAACACTGCTAACGCAGTAGTTGACGGTTCTGATGCTTCTGGTAATGACACTGTTACTGGCCACCGCGTAGGTAACCATCACCAGATTAGTCAGAAGGTTGTTCGTGTATCTTACCGCGCTGACGCATCTGATGTCATTGGTCGTACGCAGGAACTGGCTTATCAGTTGATGCGTCGTCAGCAGGAACTGCGTCGTGACGTAGAGGCAATTGCGCTTCTTAACCAGGCTTCAGTTGCTGACAACGGTTCTACCACTGCAGGTAAGGCAGGTGGTCTTCCTTCATGGATTGCAACCTCATACGAGACTGTTGGTACTGGCGCTACTCCTGGCGCGGCAGGTGGATTTAACCTGTCAACAAAACTGACTGTAGCTGCAACTGATGCCACTACTGCTGGAGCACTGACCGAAGCGAAACTTCGTAGCACCATCCAGTCTGTCTATGAAGAAGGTGGTGATGTATCTGTTATGATGACCGTTCCGAGCATCATTTCAGCTTTCAGTAAGTACATGCTTTCTTCTGGCGCAGCCGTTGCTCCGATTCGTAGCAACGTACCTAACAGTCAGCAGGAAGCGGCTTCTGCTCTCGGTGCGGTGAATGTCTTCATCACTGACTTTGGTACCATTCGTGCCATCCCGAACCGCCTGCAACCGACCTATAACTCAGGTGCTCGTGCAGATGTGTTTATTCTTGACCCGGCTTACCTGTCACTCTGCTACCTGAAGGGTTACCAGACTGACGAACTGGCTAAGACTGGTCTGGCTGAAAATCGTCAGATGTCTGTTGATTGGTCTCTCATTGTTCACACTGAGAAGGCTCACGGCATCATTCGCGATGTTAGTACCTCTGCCGCAATGACTGCATAAGGTGTAGTAATGGCTGAGACTAAGGAAACTGAAGTCAAAGCTGAAGGCGAAGTGGCAACCAAGAAGGTTGCCACTAAGCTCAAAGCAAAGAATATCTCCTCACAACTCCTCTATCTTACTAAAGGAATTGTGAAACCAGGAGACACAATTGAAGTAACCTCTTCGGAACTTTCATGTTTTGAAGGCAAATATCTTGAAAAGGTGTAATCATGGCTAAGATGAAAAAGAAAGGCGGCGGAAAGAAGAAGTGCTGAGGTAATTATGGATCAAGTCATTAAAAGTGAATTTCATTATCAGAATCATGATGATACTCTTACCCATGTACGCACTCAACCAACAGAAAATCTGATTCTTGAGCGCAATGCAGAACTGAGAAAGGATAATGCATTAGGAGACCTTTCTTTTGGTCGTCAAGTCGCTTCTATCCCATTCATCATGTTCGAGAAGGCTATTCGTGATGGCTATGATCTTGCTAATCCTGATTCGGAGATAGCGGGTCGAGCAATGATGCGTTATCTCCAATCTGAAGAAGGCAAAATGTGTCTCGTGAGGGATAAACTGTGAATTACACAGACGTCGTCAACACAGCATTAAGTTATTCAGATAGAGCGGGTTCTGATGAAATCCAAGCTAATATGGATAACTTTCTACGGATAGTTGAAGCCAAAGTAGATAGAAAACTCCAGACACGCAATCAGAGCAAAAGAGCACAGATTGTAATGTCAGAAGGAACTGAATACTACGCTCTTCCTAGTGATTTTGTTGGTTTAAGAGCAATTTATACTGTAGTAGAAAGTGAAAGAAAGAATTACGAATATGTAACTCCAGAAAAGATGAATGTTCATATTACGAACAATCTTAGTGAGTACGTATATACGATTATGGGTAATTCTCTGCAAGTTCAACCAGTAATGGATGACACCATTCTGCAGATTATGTATTACCAACGAATTATCCCACTTACCGCCACTGCAGATACTAATTGGTTGTCTACATATGCACCAGATGCATATGTCTTTGGTACTCTTTGTGAAATCAACTATTTTGCTAAAGATGCACAGACTGCAGGGATTTGGGAAGCAAGATTTAATCTTGTATTAGATGACATCGATCTTGAAGACGCAAAAGATCGGTGGTCTGGTCCTCCACCTG
>OGVT01000065.1_pt1 | contig 12239 bp, 17 predicted proteins | sample 1575831 | NCBI WGS metagenome assembly OGVT01 (sample SAMN07581542, study PRJEB24739) | freshwater metagenome | place: Singapore | collected 2015-04
AGACCTGCGTGAAACTGGCGAAGGAGAGATTGAGGAAAGCTATGTGAGCCGCAATCTTCCTAGCGTAACTGCTTTGAAGCCGTTTGACGAGGTTGCATTCCCCCCCGAGACGATTGATCTGCAAAAAGCTCATGTCATCTTCCGCCGAATTTACATGACCGAGGTAGAGCTTCGGTCAAACATCAATGAGGATGGTTGGGACAAGGATTTTGTTGAGGAAGCAGCAACCACTGCTGGCAAGCAGTCTTGGTACACTAACCCAATGGATACGATTACTAGCCTCACAGCTAGTCCAATTATCCGCCAAGACAACCTGATTGAAATTGTGTATGCCTACACTCGCCAGCTTGACGAAAATGGCGTTCCTGCCATCTACTGCACGGTGTTTTCGCCTCTGGTTGGCCAAGACCTGTACGCCAAGCATGAACTGCTGGATTATGCCCACGGCGAATATCCGTTTGTTGAGTTCAAGCGTGAAGTTTTGCGCCGACCAATCACTGAAAGCCGTGGAATCCCTGAGATTTCAATGACTGATCAGGACGAAATCAAGGCCCAGCACGACTCGATCCGAGATCGTACCGCCTTTGAAACGCTGCCACCAATGAAGGTAGTCAAGCGCATCGGACAGATCAACAAGATTGGCCCAGGGGTGCAACTTCCAGTCACAAACGCCAACGATTATACTTGGCTTGAAGCTCCTAGTCGTGCCCCTACCACTGCTTTCAACCTGATTGAGAGAGTTGAGAATAACCACGCCAACTATTTCGGACTTAACAGGGTTACAGTTCCGCAGATTAAGTCGCAACTGATGCAGCAGCAGTTGGTGAACCGCTGGCTAACCGCTTGGGCGAAGATTTATAATCAGATGTTTGCTCTCTGCCTACAGTATATGCCGCCAGAAGAAGTCTTCCGCATTTGCGGAGTTCAGCTTCCTAGCAGCATGAGCGAGATCGGAAGTGGGTTTGATTTCATGCTTCGCTTCAACATCCAAAGTCTTGATAATGACTTGGTTGCCAAGAAGTTGCAGGCAATCGCACAGTTTGTTGTTCCCCTTGATTCTGGCGGTGTTCTCAACCGCAATGCTATGATCAAGATGATCATTGAAGCCATTGCGCCTGAGTCCGCCCGTGATCTGATTATGAACCAAGCAGACGCAAGTCAGCAAATGTTCAGAGAGGTTCAGTCTGATATTGGCCAAATGATGCTTGGCAATGAGCCTCTGTACAAGGAGAACGATCCTTCTGCTCAGGTTCGCTTGCAGTACGCCCAAGACATTATGGCGAAGAATCCCAAGGCCCAGGCTGCTGCCCAGCAAGACCCAGTGTTCCAAGCCCTGATGCAGAACTATGTTAAGAACCTACAAATGTCCATGATGCAGCAGCAAAACGCTCAAATTGGCAGGCTTGGAGTCTCGCCAGTTGAGTTTGGACAACAGCAACCAGCGCAACCAACAGCATGAACGAGAATAAAGTAATCGAGGCTTTCACACTTAAACAAGGCCCAAAGGCTTTCTTTGAGGCTTTGTGGGCAGTAATGCAGACCGAACAAAACCACGCTTTAGCAAACGCTGTTGATGTTGGAAACACTGGGGAAACCCGTGCTTGGTACGCAGGACAGGTTGCTGCTATCATTGACCTTCGTTCAGTCATTGAAACATACGCCGAAAAAGCCCTTGTTGAATTGAGTCTTGACGCACCTCAAGACTAACTTACTTTTTCACATAGTTTCTGAGTATCTCAAACTCTGTCCTTCTTAGACCTCTGAATGGTCATTAAACCTTCTGCTTATGCCAACACCCCAAAACGAGGTTAGTGAACCTTCCAAAATCACGGAACCGATGAAGCCTCTGGACGAAGCCGCCCTGAGTCAACTTCTGAGGCAGTCACTTTTCGCTGACGAAGAAAAGCAGCAACCTGAGGCTGAGACGCAGGATGAAACCGAAGACGAAGCTCCTGAGGCTGAAGAAGCAGAGGAAACTGAGTCGGAGGAATCAGAAACCGAATCTCCCGAAACCGAAACAGAAGACGCTGAAGAAGCGGACGAAGACGAGGCCAAGGAAGATGAGGCCAAGGACGACCTCAAGAAGATGCCAAAGGGAGTTCAGAAGCGCATTGATAAACTCGTAGCGCAGAAGAAGGAACTAGAAGCAAAACTTCACGAACTATCTGAGCAAACGGAAGAACTGAAGTCAAAGACTGAAAAGCCTGAGAAAGAAGTTGTTCCAGTCGGAAAGGATTTGAATCCGTACTTCAACCTCCAAGACGAGACTGAAGTGCATCAGGAGATCAGAAACGCCCGACAAGTCCGCAGATGGGCAGAGGAAAATCCAGACGGTGCTGTTGTCAAAGGTAAGGATGGTGAAGAAGTTGAATACTCCGCAGAAGATATGCGGAGGATTAAAATGAACGCCGTTGATGCCATTGAAGAACATTTGCCTGCTCAGTTGCAGTATCTTGCCGCCAAAAAGCAGTTTGATGCTGAAGCAGACAAGGCTTATCCGTTTTGGAAGGATCGTAGCAGTCGAGAATACCAGTACGCTAACGCTCTTTTGCGTGAGTTCCCTGAAATTAAGAAGTTCCCAGATTACAAAGTCTCCCTTGGAGACCTGATCGAAGGACGGAAGCTCAGGGAAAGCAAGCTAAAAGGCAAGGCTAAACAGGCAGTCAAGGTTGCTCCGAAAGCTCCGAAAACAGCAGCAACACCAGTAGAAGTCACATCTTCTAAAGCCAAGGCTATGAACGCCGAAGCGCAATTCAGAAAATCACCCGATGAAAGGAGTCTCAAAGCACTAATTGCCGAAAAGTTCCTGTAATCAAAACCCCAAAAACTCAACTCAATAAACTACTATGCCCGCTCTTTTTGAACGCAGTCAGGTTGGTAAGCGCGAAGACCTTGCCGACTATATCTCCTTGGTTGATGCCAAGGATACGCCCATCGTCTCGATGGTTCCCAAAGGTTCCAAGCCAGGTAACACCCTGCTCCAGTGGCAGGCTGATAATATGCCTTCCCCTCAGTCCACTGGTTCTGTGGATGGCGTGGATGTTTCCAGCTATGAAAACCTCAACAGTGGTCGTGCGCTGATCAACAACTACATCCAGGTGTTCCAACGCGCTATTCGCGTGTCTCCTCTGGCTGTTGATGTTTCTATCGTTGCAGGTCTGCGCGATGAACTCGCTGGCATGATCGCCAAGGGCATCAAGCTCTTGAAGCGTGACATGGAGCTTACTGTTAGCTCTGACAATGATATGCAGGCTGACAACGGCACGGTTCCTTACCTTACTCGTGGTCTTGGTAGCTGGATTCAGAACGGCGCACAGGCTCTCAACCCTGTCCCCTCTGCCTTCCGCACTCCTTCGGCCAGCATCAACACCACTGCCACTGGTTCCTTCGCTGAAACCGATGCTCAGGGCGTGTTGACCAGCATCTACGGTCAGACTGGTCAGTTCAAGACCTATGACACCGTGGTTGGAACCAGTCTGAAGCGCGCTTTCAGCAACCTGCTGTACACGACCACCGCTTCTGGCACTAACCAGTACCAGAGCATCCGCACCTTGAGCCGTGACGCTTCCTCCGATGTGTATTCCGCTTCGGTTGATGTGTTCAACGGTGACTTTGGTAGCCTGCGCCTGCATCCTTCCACCTTCCTGCCTAACGCCTTCCGTGGCTATGTGCTGGACATGGACTTGCTGGAACTTCGCTATACCAATATGCCCGAAGTGACGGAACTTCCTGATGCTGGTGGTGGCCCTGCCCGCCTGATTAAGGCTGTGGCTGGACTTGTGGTCAAGAATCCTCTTGGCCTTGGCAAGTTCTCTGCCGCCTCGTAAGACTAGCATCGCGTAACACCACCTCTGCCGTCACCCTATGATTGATCTAATCCCCGATGAACTTCACGATCAGTTGATTCGTGAATTTAGAACGGGTTGGAACTTTCAGAAGGTGATGGCAGAGGCTAACGCGCAAGCAGTTGGTCAACTTAACCAACGCAAAGCTAGGTCAATTGACGGCATTGGCCAGCTTGAGATGCGAATTGACCCTGATTCCTTCCACTATTGGGGCCAGCGTCTTGGTTACGATTGTTGGAATGACAAGCAGTTTAGGAAAGACTACGCAAAAGCCAATCCCTACTGCAAAGTTAATTCGGGAGGAACAAAAGAGATTTCGATTGGCTGGACTTCTGGACTAGAAAGCTCGACACGGAATGTAAAGTATCGTAAGGTGTTTGCGTGAAAACCACTGACTTCAGCGAGATTCTCTATCGGGCAGTGACATTGTGCGGCATGGATCGCACTGTCATCCAGGACTCGACCTTTCGCATGGTTCGTGACTTTTCAAACCAACGAATTGCTGACATTTGGGAACAAGAGGCTTGGCCTGACATTTGTCGAATCTCGCAACAATCGGTTTTGACCGATGTTGACAACATTAGGTATGTAAACATCCCTGCTGGATTTGGAGACATTCTGAATGTTTACCGATACAATCCAAGGGTGACCTCAAGGGCAACGAATGTCCGCTGGTACTTGGACAATGATGGAACCAACGATAGGGTCATTGTAATGGACTCTGTTGATCCAGTCTTCATTGAGTACCGCTTGCCTGTGATCAATCTATTCGGTGAGCCGTTTAGCGGAACCGCAAATTACTCTGTTGGCGCACAGGTGTATTTTGACACTGGAACCAACTCAGGAAGCTACTTACCTTCCTCTACTTCTGCCAGCACTGGCAACTTTTACACCTGCCTGGCAGCAACCTCGCAAGGCGAAAGCCCAAACACTGCCGCCGCAAAGTGGAGCAAGGTTGAGATTCCATATTTTACCGCTGATTGGCTTGTTCGTGGAGTGTTTTCTGACTATCTTCGTTCTGAGTCTCAGTTTGATTCTGCTGCACTTGCTGAGCAGGAAGCGGAAGCTTCAAAAATGATGCAGGTTGATCGTGTTCTTCGCAGTGAAGGTCAGGTTCGCAGAATGCAAGTTTTTACCTATTAACCAAATAAAATCATGCTTAACAATGTAAATATCACTGGTGCTGCTGGTGCTTGTCACGGAGTAGTCGTTGAAACTGGAACCGATGCCGTAACTGGCAAGTTCTATGCCATTCAAGTCCTTTCTGACGCTACTTTTAGCGCATTCACTGAAAACGGGTCGTCTGGTGATGTGATGACTGGATTCGCCATCCCTGCTGGCACTGTTATCTACAACGGTCTTGGCATCACTGCCTTCACCCTCACCAGTGGCAAGGTTCGTGCATACAAACTGCCTTAATCAATGCAGTTTCTCAGCCTAGCGATAACGGTTTTCAATGGAAAGGTTGGTGCAGCAGCACCTCCTGCTGGAAGCACTTATCTTAGGACTGACGGAACCTCATATTTTAATCGTCCAGACGGAAGCTCTGTTTACAATAGACCATAATGCCAAATCTCACAGTTTCATCCGCAGTTGATACGATGATGCAAGCAGCAGATGCCGCTGGCATTCGTTCTGCAATTGGAGTCACAACCTCTCCTGCAAATCTCTGGATTCCTGCTAGTGCATTCATTCCTCGCACAACAACTGGAGTTGGAGTTGATTCAGTTGAAACTAGCACGAACAAACAGAACTTTGACCAATTGCTGTTTGATCCTGCCACTGACGAGTTTGCCCAGGCCCTAGTTGTCCTTCCAAGCAACTATAATAACAGCACAATCACGGCCAGGTTTTATTGGACTGCTTCAAGCGGTTCTGGTGATGTAATTTGGGGTATTCAAGGAAGGGCATTTGCCGATGATGACGCACTTGATACCGCATTTGGCACTGCTCAGACTGTGACTGATACGCTTTTGCTGGCGAATGATATGCACATCAGCGGAGCAACCAGTGCAGTTACGATTGGCGGTTCTCCTGCTGCCAATGTTCCAGTTCAGATTCAGATTTATCGTGATGCTGATGCCGCTGGAGATTCTCTGGCAGTTGATGCCCGTCTTCTTGGTGTTCAAATTTCTTACACTGCCGCTTAATGAGGCTGAGAATCAGACATATTAACACCAAGGGATTTGGCTCAGACATTTCCTTTGATGCTAGATTTTTGTCTGGATACTCAAACACTGATCCAGTTACATCTTGGACAAATCTTTCTAATCAATCCAATAACGCTACAAACATTAGCGCAAACGCTCCTACTTACAAAACATCAGGAGTAAATGGATTGCCTTCTGTTGTTTTTACAACTGGCAAAACATTATCATTTACAGGAGTTTCGGTTGATCTTAGCATCACTGTAATTGTATGTAAGAAAACAGGAACAATTATGCTTCCTGTTGGAAATTCTTTATCAACTGCTGGGCCACATCCATTGATTGATTGGAGTGATGCAAACATTTATGTTGGCAACTCTGCTGGTTACAGATTTTCAAGCGGTGGGGCAATGACTAGCTGGACTGTGTTTTCTTCCAAGCTTGATTCATCAAATGTCTTTTCTTCAAGAAAGAATGGGGTAACAGTAAGCCTTGGATCGTTTAATTCGCTTGCTGGTTCTTCAACAGTTAACTTGCTTGGTGGCAGAAGTTTATCCACATCAAACTGTGAAATTGCTGCCATCTATTGCGTAAATTCTGCTGCTTCAAATTCTGTTATGAAGCGACTAGAGCACTCTGCTGCATTTTCATTCAAAATTCCATGTTCCTAACATATAACAAAGAGCTTCGTTCTGAAACTGACGAGCAAATCATTGAAAACCTTGAGCGCAAGGGATGGGAAGAAACCGTTCCTCCGTCTTATGATCCAGAGAAGCAGCACGCTCCAGAATGGATTGACGGAAAATGGGTTGTTCGTGATCTGACTCCCGCCGAGATTGCCGCACTCAAACGAAAGGTTTGGGATACATCCGCAGCGTTTTGGGCTGAGTTTCTGCCTGCTGAACAGCTTGGAATCCTCGACAGTCAGTTGCCAGAGATCAAGCTTTTGGATCGTGCCTTGGTAATTTGGCCTGGTCAGGTTTGGAGCGATGATGACCGAGTTGAAAAAGGTCTGTCAGACCTAGTTAATTCTGGAATCATTACTGAGGCTCGAAAAGCTGAAATCTTAAAGAAATGATCTTGGGAGCTTTCATTGGTTTGGCATCTAATAGGCCAGCATCAGGTTCATCGTGGCCAACCTTTCAAGAGTGGTTAGTGACTACTGATTGCGCTGGAACATACTTTTACAGTGTTTATACTGCTTATGGGCAGACGCTGGACTACGGCACTTATGTGTATCAAAATCAGGAGTTAACTTCACCGTACACAAACCAAGCGTTCTCAAATGGATTGCCTTGGCCCGCTGGTTATTTTTACAACACAGACTCAAGCGGCATGATCAGCTTGAATGAAGGATGCCCACCACCGTAGTTAAGTATGACAGAACACCACCATCACCCGTTCATTGGTTCAATTATTGCTTTGGCTAGTGCTGCTGTAAGCCTTGCCGACATTGAAATTTGGCTTAAACTAGCTTCAATGACAGTTGGCCTGTTCGCTGGTGTTCTAGGTTGTCTGTCTGCAATCAAATCCCTACGAAAATGAGCAAGTTCCTACTTAACGCTAAATCGAACTGGAAGACTACCCTTGGTGGCATTGCCTCCATTCTTTCCGTTGTCGCAACCTTTTGGGTTCCTGGACTCGTTGAGCCTGTCGCTCAGGTCACGGCAATCCTTGCTGGCTTGGGCCTGATTGCAGCCAAGGACAAGTAAAATGGCAGCACTCCTGCTTGCTGTTTTTGAGTTCCTTGGTTTGCTGTTGTTTGTCTGTGCCGTTTTCTACTTAATTGATCCCAATGCCAAGGACAAAAAGAACCATTGAAACCTTGGTAGCCTAAACAAGAAGGCTCAGAAGGCTTTTGAGCCGTTTATTTGCGCCACAGAAGCGTTTTTCGCCACTCAAGTGGTGTCTGTGGAGGTAATCAGTGGTTTGCGGTCTTGGCAGGCTCAGGCAGCATTATACGCTCAAGGACGGACTAAGCCTGGGCCAATCGTGACGAACGCTAAGCCAGGCAGTTCTTGGCACAACTACGGACTAGCCATTGACCTTGGGCTGTTCAAGGCCGGCAAGTACCTTGATGAGTCAAACCCAGCTCAGGCAGACAAGCTTTACGCTGAGATTGGCAAAATAGCAGCAAAACATGGTATTGAGTGGGGTGGAACTTGGGTTAAGTTTAAGGATACCCCACACTTCCAAGTCACCTTTGGGAAGACCTTGGCTGAGTTGCGGGCAAAGATGGAAGCAGTTAACTTTGATGTAAATAAACTAGTTTAATGGCAAACCTACCATTCCAGATTGACGGAGAGCAGGGATTTATCGGTTTTAACAGCCGAGAAAACCCTACGATTCTTCCTGCTGGTGTTGCTAGGTATGCTCAAAACTTCCGCTTTGACCGTGGGGAAGCTAAGGTTCGTTCTGGTTGCACTGATTTGACTGTTCCAAGCTTGGTGACTGGCAATGTTCAAATCCTTGGAGGTTGCGAATACACCAAGACTGACGGAACGCAGCAAATCGTTCTGGTGTCAACTGACGGGCTTTACACCTACACCACAGGAACGAAGCTCACTTCTTCCAAGATTAACTTCCCTACTGGAAGGACGATCTCGACAACTGATCCAGTTGATTGCTTTCAAGCTGAGAACAAGGTTTACATACTGCGAGGTTATAGTAGGAACACCGAGATTTCTCAATCTAGTGTATCTGGATGTGTTTCTAGGACTGGTGCTATTGTAACAATTACCTGCACGAATCCGCATGGATATGCAACTGGTGATGAAATCATCATCTATGTCCCAGGCCACAACACGGCAAGCGGATCATATGTGATTACTGTCACAAGTTCAACGGTGTTTACATACACCTCAAATGGAAGCGGAAGCATTAACCATGACACATTCACTTGCGTTAAGGCCAAGGCTCCGTTGGTGTTTGATGGCAGTACGGTTAGCGTAGTTCCTCAAGCAACCGCAACTCAGTACCCTTATCTTCAAGGAGGAGATTCGGTTTGTATGCCGCCAGCAGACTTTGGGCTGTATTTCCAAGGTCGCATTGTCCTTTGCGTCAGCAGGGACGAAATCGCAGCATCAAACTACTATGAGTCGAATGTCTTTGATGTGAGTCTTGACCAGTTCAAGATTAACCAAGGTGACAATGATTACATCGTTGGATTTACCCCATACCAAGAGAACAGTTTCCTGATTTTCAAGAGGAACAGCATTTACTATGCTTTCCTTCCACCTCCTGCGATTACAACGACAACGATTGACAGGGGAATTGATACTTCTTCCGAAATTAACACTCTCACAACTCAGTTTGGTTGCTCTGCTCGTAGAACCATTCAAGTTGCAGGCCAAAGCGTGTTTTTCCTGTCAGATCGTGGAGTTTACCAACTCAACACTGCGCTTGACCTCAAGCTGGTTGGTGATCAAATGCCGCTTTCCGATGGAATCAGCGACATTATTGAGAGGATCAATACCAATTATGTTTCGGCATCCTGTGGTTTGTTCTTCAATAACCGCTACTACATCTCAGTGCCGCTTGACTCAGACACTACGAACAACGCTGTTCTAGTGTATTCTCTGCTTAACAAAGCATGGGAGTCTATTGACATTTACCCAACGGCATTTAGCCCGAAACTGTTCCTGCAAGCAACCTTTGAGAATAAGCGGCAGATGTACGCCATTTGCCTCAGGCACTTCTTCTTGTGCGAATCTGCTGCCAAGGACTTTGTTAATGATGGAAGCGGAACGCCGATTCTTGGCACTGGACAGCTTAATGATCCCGTGACCTGCACCTTTACCGAAGGAGCAGCAACAGCAAATGTTGACGGCCAATTGATCACCAGGCGTTACACCTTCAAGTCACTAGACCAAAAACGGTTCAGCGGCTTGCAGGTTGATGGAATCCTTGATGCATCATCCTCGATTGACATTTCCGCACTAAGCTACAATCCAGATCAGTCAACTAAACTGCTTACAGTTAACAGCAATTCCGTTGAGGAAAAGAGCATCAGGGCAAAGATTGCCCATCGTGCTTATGCAATTGACATTAAGTTCCAAGTCAACTCTGGTCGGCCAACAATTCGTGGCTTAACTGTTGACGGTGTTATAGCTGGGCGCAACTTTGTATCTTCTGAATAATCATGGCAACTCTCCAATCTACTCAATCCTTCACTACTGGCCAGGTTCTTACCGCATCTGCGCTTACTAACCATGTTGTTGACGCTACGCCGCTCCCAGATTTCATTGGTGCAAGGTCTAACCTGACCACTGGCATTGAGGGACAAGATGAGCTTCTGATCAATGACATTAGCGCAGGATCAGTTAAGAAGGTAAGCGTTACTAATCTTGCTGCTGGTCTTCCTAGCGGAACCACGGCAGTTGATTTTGCCACTACTGGAGCCGCTACAATCGGAACCAACCTAACGGTTAATGGCAACACCACGCTTGGAGACGCTTCTACCGACACTGCAACAGTTAATGCTGCAATGACTGTTGGCGGAACTGCTGCCTTTAACAACAACACCACCATTGGCCCTGCTGCTGTCACTGGAACCTACAGTAGGACTACCACTACACTCACTGTAACCTCAAACGGTCACGGCCTTAGCAATGGCAACACCCGTTGGTTTGTCATTGAAAACAACACCGCTTTGAGTGGTTCTTACGCAGTTTCTAGCGTAACTACGAACACCTTTATCATCACCGTTGCTGACAGTGGCGCAACCTCTGGAAATGTCTCCTGGTATGAGCGCACTGCAACGGTTCAGTCAACACTGGCTGGAACTATCCAAGGCGACATTGCAGTTAATACTAAAACAGTTAATCAGGGATCAGGTGACGAGTTCCTTGCAAAGGATTCTTCCGATTCTAACAAGCTCAGGAGCGTTTCTGGTGCAATTGTTAGGGCTTGGGGCAACATTGACGCTGCTTTCACGACAGTTGGAGGAAGCTTAAGCAGGTCTGGAAGTACAACTGCAACAATTACAACAGTTTCTTCCCACAATTTCCGTGTAAATGATGTTGTTTGGCTTAGCACCGTTGGAACATTTTCAGCGGGTTGGTATGCAGTTGCCACTGTTCCAAGCTCAACAGTTTTTACAGTTGTAACGGCATCAACATCTTCTGCCAGCGGAACTGTTAACTGGTATCAGCATTCGCTTCTTGGAAGCAACAATGTTTATTCTGCCTATGGTCGAAACGACCAGCGATGCATTGCTGTGAACTTCACGAATAAACCAGCAGCAGCAAATGACTACATTGTGACCCTTGCTGCGGCAAAGTTCACTTCTGGCAACCAGTTGATTACTCCGCAAATCAACAACATTACCAGTTCTCTTTCTGCGTCTTTGCTCAAGACTGTGAACAATTTCATGTTCTACTCTGGAACAACTGCTGGCGACAACACCTCAACAACTGGCGAGTTTCACTTCCAAGCTATTTGGTAATGCTTCCCTGGCAAAAGGCATCTTTGTGGCTGCAATGCTTCCCTGATTCAGAGAGCATTGAAAGCCTCATTGGTTCCTATCTTAACTGTGGCATTGTTTACAGCTCACAGAAGTGCTTTTTCCTCATCAGGAAGTGCCTTTGGGACGGTGAGTTTCCAGACTTCTTTGCAGAAAAACCTAACGCTTGGTTTGTGCATTTGGCAGCAGGCGATCTTTCCGATATGGTTAAGCATTGCCCTGAGCCAATGGATAAGCTAGTATTCCAAAGGCATGGGCAAGAAAGCTTTAGGTGCTACGACTCAAAACAATTCTTTTCTAAACTTAACAAGTAAAAATCATGGGAACAAAAGTTGATACTCCTAAGCCTCCTAGTTATGGCAGCATCATGGGCGATGCTCTAAAGACTCAGATCAAGCTGATGCCTCGCGTTTTGGCAGCAGAACGGCAATACCAGCCTCAGTTTACTGAGCTTAATATCTCACAACTGGGCCAAGCTGCTAGAGGAATGACTGACATTTACGGGCAGCAGTCCCAGCCTATAATTGATCTTCAGCGTCAGTTGTCAGACCAGAATATTGCCTTGCAGCAGGCTCAAATGCCTGGGTTTGTGCAAGGTTTCCGTGAGGCAGCAGGATCGCAGGCTTTGCTTCAAGGTTTGCAGCGTCAGGCCGAGCAAGGTCTTGCCCTTGGCAGTCAGATTAGTCCAGAGGAACAGCGCATTGCCCAGCAACAGTCTAGGGCTGCGTATGCTTCTCGTGGCATGGGTACTAGCAACAGGGATATCGTGACTGGGAAACAGAT
>OGVT01000066.1_pt1 | contig 12173 bp, 14 predicted proteins | sample 1575831 | NCBI WGS metagenome assembly OGVT01 (sample SAMN07581542, study PRJEB24739) | freshwater metagenome | place: Singapore | collected 2015-04
GTTTCCCAGTCACGATACCGATGCCAAGGGTAAGAGACAGTGACGGAAGATGAGTTGGAAGAGCTCCTCCTGCTGGTTCAGAGGGGGAATCGTCGCATAGATAGAGAGGTCGAAGGGTTTGTCAGCACCCTTCGTCTTCTCATGCAAAGGAAGATTCTTGAGGAGCTCTCTTCCCTCCCACAGGACCGGACCATTCGGCAGTCGAGAGTCATCCGCCTCCTCGGTGGTCTAGAATCCTTGGTTCTTACCGACGAGGTCATGGAGCACATCCAAAGCCTAGAGGACATCTTCGACCTTCAGTACAGCTTAATGGAACAGTGGTACTCATTTGCCAATGACGACCAGGAGATGGCCGACAGAAGGTTACCGAACATGGGAGTTTTTACCAACTCCAGGGAGCAAAACGTAACCATCATGGCGAGAGCCTATGCGAACGAAGTGCGCCAGGGGCTTGCCGACTCGGTGATTACTGGAGAGCGCATCTCTGACTTTGAGCTTGCCGACGTTCCAGCGACTCGAATATTCAACACACTGCAGAATGACCTGAAAACCGCCACGGCCACCTATAGCCGCATGGTCGCCATGAATCAGGGGCGGCCATTTGTTCTTTACGCTGGCCCTCGAGACGCCAGGAATCGGCCTTTCTGCGCCGAAAGGGTCAACAAAGTGTTCCCCATTGAAGTGGTGTATACTTGGGACAACGGGCAGGGCATTCCAGCTAACCTCTACTGTGGTGGCTATGGATGCCGTCATGTGCTTATCCCAGTGGCGCAAAGGGCATAATGGTAAAGATTCAAAACATCGAAGCAATTACTAAGGCCGTTGCAGCCCGACTAGAAAAGATGCAGCCAGAGTTTAAAAGTGCCGTTGAAGTCGAAAAGGAAACGGTCATTACTCGAAGCAAGGCTGGCATTGATGTAGCTGGGAAGAACTTCAAAGCCTACTCAGATAACGAGAAATGGAAAGGCAAAAACTGGAAGGATGTCAGAAGGTCTGAAGGCTTTCAAATTGGCTACGTTGACCTAACCTACAGTGACGATATGTTCAAGGCGATGAAGGTTGTCTTCGGAAGAGAGGGGTTTAAGTTTCTCGCTACCATCTTTTTTGACAACCTTAAACAATCGCAAAAGGCCAAAGGGCATCAGACTGGGCAGCTTGGCAAAAACAAGTATGAGCCTCGTAAGTTCTTTGGGCTTTCTCAATCACAGCGAGAATCTATCGTATCTAAACTACGGAACGTAAAATGAGCGAAGAGAATAACAACTCTACACCAGCGCAAGAGCCTCAAGTTTCTGATGATGCACAGAAGATGCAAGAGAAGATCCAGCGGCTTCAGGGCCTCCTGGCTTCAAAGGAGAAGGAGTACAATCGGGTTGTCTCCGTATATAAGGATATCGACCCTGAGGAGTATCGCTCTCTTCGCCAAAAGCTTGAGGAGAAAGAGCGTGAGGCTGCTGAGAAAGACCCTCAGAAGCTCGAGGAGCTCTTCCAGCGCAAGTTCGATAAATATCGCAATGAGGTAGAGACCGAAAAGCAGACTCTTAAAGAGCAGTTAGATGCCCTATCTCGGGTGAATAAGAGTTTGGCCGTAACCGATAAAGTTATGTCTGAAATCTCTGGGATGTTCAACCAGGACGCCATCCGATGGATTAAAAGAGAGGTAGAAGAGTCATGCGATTTAGACGAAGATGGTTCTATCGTTGTTAAAGACGACAGCGGAGATATTCTCTACAAAGGCACTCGCCCTATGACTCCAAAAGAGTATGGGGAATTGCTTGTGGAGAAGTATCCAAGTCTCGCTAAGGCATCTGGTGTTAGTGGTGTGAAGGACGCTACTCCAGGGCAACGCTCAGCGCCTCGTGGGAGCAATAAAGTTCCTGAGACCTGGGCCGAATTGCAAGCTATGCCAAATGCCAGAGAGACATTGGAGCGCCTGAAGAAGGAAAATCCCGCTGCGGTTCAAAAGATTTTGCGAACCATATCTGCAGGTAAGTAATTAGGAAGGACTTCAACCTATGGCAACACAGTTTAAAGATATCGATGGTGTGAGATTCACCAACGGTGTCGCCACTGCTGTCAATACTGCGAATGTTACGACTCCAACTGCTGCTGAGCTCATTGCCGCTTTCGGCACTGCAGCTTCTCAGGCTGGCAAAGTCTTCATTCAGGATGACAACGGTGCTGATACCACGGTTAAGCTCATAGTTAGTAATGGGACTAGCTATTATTTCGCTGCCCTCACTAAGGCATCGTAAGAATTTTAGTTTTTTAAAGGAATAAAGTATGGGTGCTGTAAGCAACATTACCGAATTTGGAAATAGCGTTAACGTCACTGACGTTCTCGCAGCTGGAATTTCCCCAGCGCTTGTAAAAGCTAACTGCATGATGGCAGTTATGCACACTGAAGGGCTTCCTGCTGGCACAATGACAGCTAAGCTCACCAAGAAGGGCTACCTCACGGCAGCTGCTCTTGCTGAGGCTACTGCTCTTGCACCAGATGCAAACGGCGAGCTCACTGATTCTTCTGTATCTGCAACCATTGCTAAGTGCGCTGTAGTTTCTGGCGTATCTGTTGAGCAAGGACAGTTCGGAAGCATCACAGCTGACCGCATCGCTGCTGAGCACGGTGCTGCTATCGCTCGTTATGTTGATAACGATGCTCTCTCGTTGTTCTCGGGTCTTTCGACTTCGGTAACTTCGGCAAGCATCCTCACCATCGACGATGTTATGCTTGGTCAGTTCAACATCTTCAACTCTGAGTGCCCAAACAAGGAAGTTCCGCTTAAGGCAGTTCTTTCCCACCGTGGTCACTACAACATCAAGAAGGAAATCGTACAGTCCGGTGCTGCAGTTTGGAGCAACGAGAGCTACCTCGACGTACTTGGCGGAACCCCACAAGCTAACTGCTACGTAGGTTCTCTCCTTGGCTCGATCGACTTCCACGCTACTTCTGGACACGCTACCTCTGGCGGCGACACTGTTCAGGCTATCTTCCACCCAATGTGGGCATTCGCTGGCTTCTTTGCTCCAGCGCCTGTTACATGGGTTAAGGAGAAGGGCTCTGAGGGCTTCTACACTGAGTATGCTACGTACTACTTCTACGACGTACTTGAGTGGAACGACCTCTGCGGCGTTAAGCTCTTGAGCGATACCTAATTTAATGTAGGTTGAGGGGGGCGGCTCAGAGGCTTGTATGGCTCTGGGTTGCCCCCTTTTTTATTGCAATCGAGAGCACTTAATGAAGAAAGAAGTGTATAAGACTATCGTTCAGCCGAAGGAAGAAACGCTTACATACCTTACTGGATGGAAGCGTCCCGTACACGCCTTTATCCTTTTTGAAACTAAGGAGTGGCACATCTCAAATGATGGCGAAAAGCGCCAGGGAACGGGCCTCATGACTCTTAACGCTGAGAGCCGCCCAGAGATTTACCACCATGTGGATATGTACCTTCAGAAGGGGTTCCGAATCCTCGACTACGGTAACTTCCCTAAATTTAACGACAAAAATCCAGCACGAGCCGCAAAAGCTCACCACTACTCTCAGGGCGCTGGGATTAACCCATGGGATAACCTCGAAAAGTTTGTCAAACAAAAGATGGCCAGTGAGATAAACTGGGATGAGCGAGCCTCGAACTACGAGAACGAGATCAATGTTCTCAAGAAGAAGCTCGAAGAGGAGCGGAAGAAGCTGGAAGTTAAGCAGTCCGTTCTCAAAAAGGAGAGCATATAGTTTATGGCCGTATTTATTAAGAAAGAAAACCTCGGCTCACGTCCCCCTCCAAAGAAGGGCATCATGAGAACCGTAGAATCTCTTCCTACTTTTCAGGCTCTTCAGCAGCACTACGCTCAGCAGAAGGAGCAAAAGAAGCAGGAGCTGAAGGAGAAGTGGGAGTCCAACGCTGAGGTTCAGCGATGGCGCACTCAGATGACCCCAGAAGAGCGCACACGAGACGCAATCGAGCGCCTTGTGCCTACAGCCAAAGAGGTCTTGAAGATGCGTAACGGAGGCCATGAGGTCTCTTACGAGGAAGGCCGCAAGAAGGCAGTAGAGATTGCCCATAAGTCAGAAGTGCAAAAGAAAGATGGATAGGGATACTTACTGCATCAAGGTTTGTGGCGGTAAATGCTGTACGCTTTACCCGCCCAATGAAGATGCGGTTAAGTGCCCAAGGCTTTCTGGCGATGGCTCCTGCTCTGTGTATCAGACCAGATACGGAGAGCTTGCCGACCAACCAATAGTGGTTGTAGGGCGCTGGGCGTCGAAAAAGAATAAGGATGTAGACGGCAACCCTGTCGTCTATAATTTTTATTGTGGGCGGATTGAGGAGATTATTATTAGCGGCACGATGCACCCAGAGGTAAAGGCGCAGTGCTGCTATGCTCATCCTGAGCTATTAGATAAGGAATACCCATGAAATACAACGTAGACTTACAGAAAGAGAAGATGTCTGAGCGTCAGGTGCGTGATAGTATCGAGAGGGCATCTGCAACAGCTAGGAACATTGCCCAGCAACGTGGCGAGGGAGACCGCAGCCATGATTCATTCCGTAAGGACATGGTCAAGAACGCCGAGCGTGACAGGAAAGAAGGTAAGATATAATGGGCTATCCGTTTGGTCAGAACATAACCTACTGGTTTTATCCGCTGCTCGACAACGACACGGCTAATATCCCTGCGGCTGTTCAGGCGCAAACGCCAGCTATTCACGTTTTTGATGAGAGCATTCCCAATCGCTCCGATGCGGCCTCTGGTGCTAACAGCCTCCAGACAATCACCTCGTGGACCTGGAGCTCTCAGAAGAAGGCCTGGAGCTTCACAATCCCAGCCATCTCTGACCCGCACCCAGATAGCAATATTGCGAATCGAGTCTATTGGATTGCAATAAACTTCATTCTTCAAACCTCCGGGCAGACTCAAACTGCAATTAAGCCTCTCCAGCTTGAGCGAGTTGTCGGCCATGACCGGGTTGTTTCTGTTGGCGAGGAGGACCTTCGGGCTTACTTCCCGCAGATTGACGCATACTCATCAGACGTTCAGCGCAAGGCATTTATTTCCCAGGCCATTGAGGAAATCAAAGGCGAGCTCCGAGTTAAAGGCTATGAGTGGGCAAAAATTACCCGAGCCGATCGCCTCGACCTTTGCGTGATCTACAAGGCTTTGTCGATGGTTATGCTTGGGCAGATCCAGGAGCCAAGCGATAAGTTCTCCATTAAGTATCAGGAGTATAAGGCTGGTTTCCAAAGCAACCTCGATAGCCTTAAGTTCGAATACCAGCAGATGGAAGGCGGGATTATTGAGACCGGAAGGGGCACGGCTACCATTATTATAGCGAGGTAGTTAATGCCATCGTCCTCAGAAGTTCGCACAGCCTGGGAAGATAAGGTCTGGGGCCATAAGACCGTAACGGCCATGACTCCTAAGATTTTCATGTATGACGTGAGTGTCGATAGTGCATTTAACATGGCGGAGCTTTACTACGGAGCTCCTGGGAAGTACCCAACTATTAACTTCTTTTTATGCCTAGTTACACGGCAGCACGAGCCCCAGATCATGGGAAATACTAGGTACACTTTTCAGGTCCGTGTGCAGTATTATCTTCAACAGGAGGAGAGTTCTTCCAACACTTACAACACGCTGGTAGATCGGCTTGAGACAGTGGATGATCTTGTCAGGACACAACTGACAGGAAACTGGGACAACACCGTAGATTTTTACAATGGTGGCGTCCCGCAGGATATTTCAGTAGTTACCATCGATAATAAGTCATGCTGGAGAGGTGGCTTTACGTACGTTGGTATAAAAACTGTTTAGTAATTGGAGATTTAAGATTTTATGGCAAGTATTACAGGCGCACAAACTAAAGCTGGCGTGAAGATTGCGTCAACTTGGGGCACGGCAGTAGCTTGCGGAGCTGGAAATAGCTTTGCTGGTGAAATCTCGCCGAGCTTCAACGTATCGGAATTGACTTCACGTCAAATTGGCTCGGGAGCATATATGCTCTCATCTGCTACTCGTGGTTCGGTTATTCCGACCGTTTCTTTGACTGCTGACCTTGGCTATCGCAACAACTGCGATATCCTCATCGCTCAGTTCATGGGAACATCTGGAGCACCAACTGAGGTTACGACTGGTCAGTCTGACTATAAGCACGTTATTACGTTCAACAGCACACTTAACAGCAAGTACGTAACTCTTGCATTCGAGACATCGTCTGCAACGACTATGGAGTTCCCAACTGCAGCTGTTCAGTCGATTGGAATTGCAACGACTGGAGTCCCAGGGTACCTGGATTTCACAGCAGAGCTTTTGGCTAACACTGTTGAGCTTTCATCGAGCACAAACACCAACGCAACGCTTGCGAACTGCACTTTCACTGAGGGCACTCCTGAGCTTGTTGCTGTTGACCTCGTTGATAAGTTCCGCACGAACACTCAGAGCGGTGGAGCTGTAAGCTCTGGTGACCAGTACAACATCACTGGCTTTAACCTTGCACTTAGCCGTCCACAAGAGATTATCCCAGAGATCAAGGGTAGCGCTGGTAACTCAGCTCCTATCGCTTCTGACCTCTTCGAGGGAACGCTCAGCGTGGATGTTAAGGAGCTCGCTGACCATGCTTACTACACAATCTGGAGTGCAGAGACTGCTCGCAAGGCTCTTATCCAGATCGAAGGAACTACGATTGGAACTGGAACTGCGAAGTCCTTCTCAATCTACCTTCCTCGCATGGTTCTCGTAACTGAGCCGCAGTACGCTCTTACGGACCAAGGTACTAACACTCTCTCCATGGAGTTCCGTCTGCTTAAGGCAGCTACAGCTCCAACTGGAATGACTGGGAGCACCTACCCGTACTTCGAGATCGTGAATACTCTCTCGACTTCGCTCCTTGCGTAGTTGTTAGGGGTCCGAAAGGCAAAGGGGCGGTATAGTTCTCTTGAGCTATGCCGCCCTTTCTATATATTCGGCCCATACCCCCCATATCAATTCGAGGGCTTAAACTATGATTATTGACAGTGACCTTACGGTAAAAGTTGGCGATGGCGTTGCCGTTTTTGACGAGCCTACTCTCCGTGACTGGGCGATTATGATTGAGATGTCTGGCAAGACTCTCGAAGAGCAAGCCGACATCCTTCTTCCTAAGCTCAAGGAGCTTAAGGGCTTTGAGTATAAGGATGGGACTGCCGTTACCGTTGAAGACCTCAAGAACAAGAAGTTCTCAGCAAAGTTCTTCTTCCAGCTTGTACAAGCTTGGTCGAAGGCGATCGTTGAAGGTCTCAAGGGAGACTCCGACTCAAAAAACGACGTAACGGTGAACTAGTTCGGCTATTGAGGTATAGGCTTTACGAGCCTGGCCTTAACTGCGCTAACTGTCACGTCCTTTACTCAAAGAACAATAAGAAGCCAGCGTGTCTCTCGAACCTATGCCCCATCGTGGACATAGCTGGCAACAAGCGTCTCAATCGCCTTGCTGACGCATTTCTGCAGATAGAGATCCTCTCTATGACGCCAGGTTATGGCTCTTTTCAGGAGAGAGTCCTCCAGGAGAGTGGGCTTATTGACGAAAGCGCAGAAACCATCTTGGAGATGAGGGGCGTTCTGTCGGAATATAGGGAGTGGAGCGCCAAGAAAAGTAACAGGACGAAAATAAAGTAATGGCAGGGTTCGGCAACGAAAATGATATTAAAATTACCGTAGCCCTCGATACCGAGAGTGCCATTCAATCTGCCGAAGAGCTTAAGAAAGCGGTAGAAACAAGCCTTAAAGGCTTCCAAGATCAGTTCAAAAAAATAGAAAGCATCTCCAAGCAAGCGAACGCTGTTCTTATTGCTGACATACAATCTAAGGAAAAGATTCAGCTTCAGGCGCTGGCAAATGAGGCCGCTGCCGATAGAAGACGCCATGCGGAGCGTTTGGCTCAAATCGATCCTGAGGTTGCCAAGACTCGCTATAAGTACCAGTCGGCTGCGAGAGAGGCCCAGAACGCCGCCCAGCAGGAGATAGCGGCAGCCGAAAGAGCAGCTCAGGAAAAGATAAAGGCCGATCAGCGAGAGGCCGATAACGCAATTAAGCTTAAGCAACTTGAGGTCCGTGCCGCCGAGGCTGCGGCTCGAGAGTTCGCAGCGCAAGAATCAACTAAGAGAACAGATGCGCTAAAGACAATAGCTGAAATCAATCAAGCTACCGCCAAGATCAAGAAGACTAGAGTTGGAGACCTTGGCGATACCGCTGGCTCTGGCAAGCTCATCGAAGGCCTTAAGAATAGCATTGCCGCACTGTCCGTTCAGTTTGGCAATGTGAATGTAGGCTTCGGTGCCTTCATAAACAACTTCAAGAACCTCGGTGCCGCTGGGGCATCAGTTTCTTTAGTTACAGCTGCAGTTGGCGCAGTTATTAAGTTCAATAAAGCTTTGGACGAAACGGCAACCCAGGCTGGCAAGCTAGAAGGTCTTAAGACTGGATTTGAAACTCTTCAAAGATCTATAGGTCAATCTCCAACTAAATCTATTGAAGATCTCCGCAAGGCAACTCAAGGCTTAATTAGCGATGTAGATCTTTACCAACGAGCAAACCAAGCAGTACTACTTGGCGTTCCTACCAAGGTATTCAATGAGGCTGCGGCTGCTGCAGTTAAGCTTGGAAGGGCCATGGGGATCGATGCCTCATTTGGCCTTGAATCACTCTCTCTTGGTCTTGGACGTCAGTCTCGTCTTTATCTTGACAACCTTGGTATTATTGTTAGCGCTGAGGAAGCCTATCGTAATTTTGCCTCTACAGTCGGTAAAAGCGTAAACGATCTTGATGATGCTGAGAAGAAGGCAGCATTCTTTGCAGAAGCTCTTAAAAAGATTAAAGAAAGAGCCGATGAACTACCAGATCCACTTGACACAGTTGCTATTGCTCAAACTAAAGCTAACGTAGCAGAAGAAAATGCTAATAAGATCAGACTTGAGGCTTTTAATAATACTCGAGCTCTTACTGAGCAATACATTGTTCAGCAAAAACTAGCAGAAACAAATGCAAAGACAGCATATGTATATGGAGCAGCTCTCGCTGAAGTTGGGGCTATATCTAAAGGCATTGCAAATGGAGTTAGTCAATTTTGGACTCTTGCAAAAATTGGAGTAGCAGGAGCGCTTGATGCGATTTTCAGCCTCTCTCCAGAAAAGCAAATAGAAGCTCTTAACGCAAAAATTGCAGAAAGCGAAAGAAGAGTACAAGAGCTTAACAGAAAAGCACAGGAAAGCGGCGGTCTTGGTATTATCGCTAGAGGTAATGCAGCTGAGCTAAGAATACTAAATCAAGAGCTTGAAACAGATCGCAAAGAGCTCGAGCGTCTTAAGAATATTCTTGGAGAACTCGACGGAAAGAATATTAAGATCAAGATCGATCTCACAGGAATTGAGACCGCTCAGCAGAACATAAAGACTGTATTTGAAGGCATTGCTAAAGAAGCTGAAGGACAAGCTGGAGTATTCAAAATAAGTGGCCTTCCTGACGAACAAGCCGCTGCTATATTCAAGCGATATGAAGAGGCAAAAAAGGAATTTGATTTAAGCATTCAAGATACTACTGCCTTAAATAAATTTAAGGGGGTACTTAAGGATATTGAAGCTGAAGTCACAGGCGCGCCCATAAAAGATGCAGCAAAGGACCTTGCTACCAATGCCTCAAATCTTATTACTGCACTTTCAAGCGGAAGCTTAGGCAAGGCAAAAGAAGCGTTAAGTGGCGTAGGCGAATCACTCTCTACAGTTAATAAGGCAGCTAGAGCCACTGTATTAGGGGTTAAGGATCTTGGTAATGGAATTACTGGCATTAACAAGAGAGTTTCTAAATCTATTAGCGAGCTTAGAAAAGACCAACGGGATTCAACTAAGGATCTTAAAAATCAAGAAAGACAACTTAAAGAGCTTACAAGATCATTAGGCCGTGCCTTAGACAAGGCAATCCCAGTAGATATACAAAAACAACTTGTTGATGTTTTTAACGATCCTCAAAATAGCGCTGAAGAGCTTCAAGCGAAAATTCAAGCTATTGGTGAGGCTTTCTTAAAAGCCGAGGGAGATTATCAAGCATTTGCGAAAGAAGTAAGCGAGCTTAACAAACTTAAAAACGAAGCCCCTGGCACCTTAATTCAAGGGAGCTCAAAACAGCAAAACGCATTAAATGAAACAAGCAAAAAACTTCAAGAGCTAAAAAAACAAAGCCTCGATATACGAAGCATTCTTTTTGGAAAAAAAGACGCTCAAGGCAACGAAGCTGGCGGAGCATTTTTTGGATTTGATGTAGGCGGAATCAAACCAGAAGGTGAGGCTGAGCTAGCAGGTCAAGTTCAAGACTTCTTTGCAACGGCATTTCAGGCTGGAGTTGACGGATTCGCTCGAGAAGATGTCCCTCAAATTGCCGCCGGTGCTGGAGCACTTATCGGAGGAGGTCTCGCTGCGTATTTCTCTGGGGGAGATCCATCGATAACAGCAGCGGGAGCTCAAGCTGGAGCCGCAATAGGCTCTGCATTTGCTTCAGTATTTGAGGCATTCGGTAAAGACTTAGAGGGAACAAAAGAACGTAAAAGTATCGATAAATATTTCGCTACATTGTTCGATGGCGATAGATTAGCTGTTGTTATTCAAGGTCAGTTAACCGGGGCCATAGATGAGGCTACTGGAGCGGCTATAAGAAGCGCACAGCCACAACTCGCACGAATATCGGATCTGGTATTTGAGGGGATAACTCCATTCGCTGGAGATGTAGAGTTTGGCGGAGAGGACTTCTCAAACTATTTCAATACACTTAGCGCTGAAGTTCAAAATTCATTTAATGGAATTGGAATAGCGCTTGGCTCATTGCTAGGGGTTAGTGAAGAAACAGTAAGGCTTATAGGCACTGCTATTGCTAATAATATTGGCGGAGAACTTCAAAACCTTCAGGTTCTTATTCAACAAACAGGCGAAAGCTTCGAGGATCTTTCCAAGGCAATCCTAAAAGCATTTAGAGACTCTCAAATTACGGCGGAGGAGGCATATAACGCCCTTGTTCAGCTGCAGAATATATATGCTGAAGGCATCCCTGGAGCCATCGGGGACTTCCAGCAAGCGATTGAGAACCTCAATACCTCCCTTGAAAACAATCAGCCAGGGCAATATGCGCTGGATTCGTTGCGAGATATAGGAGCTGAGGGAGAAGAGGCTCGAGCATCATTTGAGACCGTTGTATCAAGCCTCGGGCAAACATTCGGCTTCGCTGCAGATCAACAGGCAAGACTTTTCGAAGCACTACGACTAAGCGGAATTAACAGCCTTCAGCAGCTTGCGAAAGCGAGCGATGAGCAACTGATTACGCTTCTTAGAAACATCAATGCTATTCGTCAAAACGCAGAAGCACCACTCGCAGCTGCGCCAGTACTTCCGAGCACAAGCTCCGGCGGTGGCGGTGGAAGAAGGGAAAAGAGCGCTGCAGAAATTGCTGCTGAGCTTTTAAAGAAGCAGCGAGAAGAGGCTCGCAAGCTTACTCAAGATTCTCAAGAGTATTTAAAGATCATCGAAAAGATAAACGCTGGCCAGTTAACGAATGTCGAAGCTGGTAAGGCAATAGTAAAGATTAACAATGATATTCTTAATGTCATAAGACAACGTGATAGCGTCGAAAAGAAACTAAACGAAGAGCTGGACAAAGGCGCAAAGGGCAATGCAAAGACAATCGGAGAGCTCTCGAAGAAGCTTGCTGAACTTGAAGAGCGTCTTCAAAAGGTAAAAGAAAAAGCCGCCGAGAATAAGCGAGAGTATAAAGACCTCGACATCTCTGGCGTTATGCCTCTCATAAGAAGCCAAAACACACTTGGCCTTGTGGCTCGGCAGATTGGCGTAAGCCTTGAGAAGAACGTCGACATCCTGGTCAAAGGATTCCTGCAGGGACGCCTAAGCATCAAGCAGGTAAACGATGAGATCAATAAGACCAAAGAGCTTCTCGGGCCAGGCATTCCAAATTCTGTTGGAGCGGTTACAGATGCCTTTCAAAACCTTATCGATGCCGGAACCAAGGGTGGGCAATTTAGTGTCGATGCCTTCACAGATATCTGTGCTGAGTATCGTGACTGGGAAACAGATCGGAAGAGCACACGTCTGAACTCCAGTCACCGGCTATGATCTCGTATGCCGTCTTCTGCTTGAAAAAAAAAA